>Ga0070741_10000164_pt1 | contig 247447 bp, 268 predicted proteins | sample Coa_R1_4_FD_66440 | JGI IMG/M metagenome (GOLD analysis project Ga0070741, IMG submission 66440) | Surface soil microbial communities from Centralia Pennsylvania, which are recovering from an underground coalmine fire - Coalmine... | ecosystem: Environmental > Terrestrial > Soil >... | reverse complement strand
CCGCATCCCCGCCGCGATCTTCTACGCGCATCGACCGAGCCTGCTCAAGGTGAAAGGATGGGACCCCCATGAGATCCGGATCCAAGCGCGCGCTGTCTAGCAGGAACGTGGGCCCCACGGTCTAGTCCGGATCGTCGACGAATCCCGCGAGCTCCTCGACGTCGTCCTCGGGCACGCCGAGGACCCAGTTCACGCCGACGTCCTCGTCGGCGTCGTCCCACCGGAGCCCGGTGCCGAAGTCCGTGACACGGCAGCTGCGGCGTTCCGAGGGTGTCGCCGCGCGGAGCCGCGACGTCAGCGGCGCGCGCAGGACGCGTCCGTCGTCGAACCTGACGTACATGCGCTCGTCGTCGCACCGCACCGCGACCGCGAGGGCGAGCGTGTTACCGCGCGAAGAAACGCGTCCAGGCTTCGAGCCACTCGGTACGGCGCGTCGCGGCGACGCGTTCGATCTCCTCACGTTGCTTCCGAGCGTACCCCCGACACGCCGCGAACGTGACCTCCGGTGCGAGCCACAGCTTGGCTCGCCCGGCGTTCCCGCGTACGTGGACGTGCGGCGGCTCGCCGCCGTCGGATGTCCGAAGGTAGAACTCGTAGCCGCGTATGCGCAGCAGGACCGCCACCCGCTTCCGTGAACGGCACCGGCTTGACCGGGCGCGCTCATACTCAGCGTGATGGCGGGAAGGCGCGGGAACGGCGGCCCCGAGTGGGGCAACATCGACTGGTCGAGCTTCGACCTGCGCCAGCTCGGTGGGGGCCGCGGTGGCGCCCGGCCGCGCCCGCCGACGCGGCGCGGCATCGCGTTCACCGCGATCCTCGTCCTGCTGCTGCTCCTGCCCGTCGTCGTCGGCCCGTTGATCGCGTTCCTCACCGACCTGCTCTGGTTCCGCAGCCTCGGCTTCGAGGACGTGTACCTTCGCCGCTACACCGCCGGCTTCTGGGCGTTCGTCGCGTTCGGCCTGATCTTCTTCGCGCTCGCGCTGCCGAACTTCTACTTCGCGCTTCGCCCGCAGGTGCCGCATGTCGTCGTGGACGCGCAGCGGCCACGGCGATCGGCACTGGCGACCACGCTGCGGTGGATGTGGCTCCTGCTCGCCCCGGCGTTCTTCTTCGGCCTCGCCGGCGGCGACCAGTGGGACGCGCTCCTCCGCTGGCTGAATGCCGTGCCCTTCGGTGTGTCGGACCCGGTGTTCGGCCGCGACATCGGCTTCTACTTCTTCACGCTGCCGATCCTCGACTTCGTGCGCGGGTGGGCGATCGCCGCGGTCCTCGTCATCGCCGCCGGCGTCGTGCTGATCTACACGCTGCGCGGCGTCATCGGCATCGCCACCGACACGTTCTCGCGCGGCGACGCGACCGTCGCCGGCCGCACGGCGCTCGCGCTCGCCCGCCCGGCACGCGCGCACCTCTCGGTCCTGGGGGGGTTGTTCCTTCTGCTCGTCGCGTTCGGCTACGTCATCGACCAGTGGGATCTGCTCTTCCGGCAGGAGGCCGTGCTCACGGGCGCGGCGTACACCAGCATCAACGCCCGGCTGCCCGCGCTCACGGTGCTTGCGGTCATCGTCGCGATCGCCGCGCTCGCGTGTTTCGCGAACGCGTTCGCGCGCACGCTCTGGGTGCTGGGCGGCGCGATCGTGCTCTGGTTCGTCGCGAGCATCCTCGTGCTCGGCGTGTATCCCGGGCTCGTCCAGAACTTCGTCGTCAATCCCGATCAGCTGAACAAGGAGCGCCCGTATCTCGAGCGCAACATCGCCGCGACGCGCGCCGCGTACCGCGTCGACAACGTGGACGAATCGCTGTTCAACGTGGCGGACACGCCGACGTTCGCGGAGGCGCGCCGCGATCTGAACGACACCGAGTCCGTCCGACTCTGGGACTACCGTCCGCTCCTCGCGGCCTTCGACACCCTGCAGGCGCTGCGTCAGTACTACACGTTCAACGACGTCGACGTCGATCGCTACCAGATCGGCGGGCGCGAGGTGCCCGTCATGCTCTCGGCACGCGAGCTCTCCGCGTCGCGGCTGCCGCAGGCGACCTGGGTCAACCGGCACCTCGTGTTCACGCACGGGTACGGTGCCGTCCTCACCAGCGTGGGCGGCGTCGGCGGCGAGGGACGGCCCGACATGCTCGTGAAGGACATCCCGCCGCAGGGCGAGCCGAAGATCGAGCAGCCGCGCATCTACTTCGGCGAGAGCACGACCGACTACGTGATCGTCGACACGCAGCAGGCCGAGTTCGACTACGCGCAGGAGGGGGGCGACGCGACCACGCGCTTCAGCGGCAAGGGCGGCGTGAGCGTGGGCGGCCTGTGGGACCGCATCCTGTTCGCGCTCCGCTTCGGCGACACGAACATGCTCTTCACCAACCAGATCTCGTCGGAGAGCCGCCTCCTCTTCCACCGGCAGATCGCCGAGCGCGAGCGGCTCATCGCGCCTTTCCTGTCGTACGACCCCGACCCGTACCTCATCGTCGCGGACGGGCAGCTCTGGTGGATGAACGACGCGTACACCACCGGCAACCGCTACCCCTACAGCGAGCGGTACGCGGCGCTGCAGCAGGGCTCCACGTCGATCGGCGGCGGCGACTTCAACTACATCCGCAACAGCGTGAAGGTGGTCACGAACGCGTACGACGGTTCGATCACGTACTACGTCGTCGACGAGACCGACCCCGTGGTGAAGAACCTGCGCGCGATCTACCCGAAGCTCTTCAGGTCGATCGCGGAGATGCCGCAGAGCCTCAAGGACCACATCCGCTACCCCGAGGGCATCTTCAGCGTGCAGGCGCAGATCTACTCGCTCTATCACATGACCAATCCCGACGAGTTCTACAACCGCGTCGACGCCTGGCGGATCGCGAACGAGCAGCAGTTCCAGGGCTCGCAGAAGCAGCCGGTCGAGCCGTACTACGTCACGACGCGCCTGCCCGGCTCGGACCGCGGCGAGTTCATCCTCTTCGTGCCGATGACTCCGGCGGGCGGCGAGCGCGACAACATGGTCGCTTGGATCGCCGGCCGCGCGGACGCGCCGGACTACGGCAAGCTGCGCGTGCTGCGCTTCCCGAAGGACCGCACCATCTTCGGGCCGCTGCAGGTCGAGGGACGCATCGACAACGACGGCACGATCCGACAGCAGCTCACGCTCTTGTGCCCGCAGGGTAGCGGCACGCAGTGCATCCGCGGCAACCTGCTCGTGCTGCCGGTCGGCTCGTCGTTCGTCTACGTGAAGCCGCTCTTCATCCAGTCGAGCCAGGCGAAGATCCCCGAGCTGCAGCGCATCATCCTCGCGACGCAGGACAAGGTCGTGATGGCGGAGTCGTTCCAGAAGGCGCTCGAGGCGCTCTTCACCGGCGTGACCCCGGCGCCGACCCCGTCACCGGCCCCCGGCCCGAGCGCGACGCCGCGTCCCTCGGGCGCGCCGACGCCCACGCCGGGGCCGTCGCAATCCATCGCGCAGCTCGTGAAGTCCGCGTCGGAGCACTACGACGCGGCGCAGGCCGCGCTGAAGGCCGGCGACTTCGCCGAATACGGACGGCAGATCCAGCTGCTCCAGGACGACATCGCGAAGCTCAAGGCGGCGACGGGACAGTAGCCAGGTTGTGCTGTTCCATTTTTCCGCCGTCGGCGTAACAACCCTCTCGCGCCGAGCCGTCGTTCCGCACGCCATCGCCGGTGATGTGACTCCTCCCGCTCGAAACACCGAGCCCGAAGGCTAGGGTCGCATCACGAGCTTGACGGTGAACGAGCGCATGTCCGCGGCCAGCGCTCCCGTCCTCGCGGCGCTCGCGGTGGCGTTCTTCTGGGCGGTCGAGGGCACCGACGTCAACGCGCCGCAGATCGAGCGCGTGGCGATCCTGCTGTCGGCGGTCGTCCTCGCCTGGCTGACGCTGCGCGGCTCGCGGCAGGCCGCCGGGTCCACGTCGTACCTCGCGATCCTCGTCGCGATCTCCGAGCGCCTCCGGCGCGAGCCGCTCCGCGACGGCAGCGACGTGCTGCGCGCGACGAGCGAGTCCATCGGGATCGTCCTGCACGGCGGCAACCCGTACGCGACGTGCCTCCAGAGCACCATCCCGCCGTGCTCGCCCTTCGTGTACCCGCCCGGCGAGCTCGCGTGGTACGCGATCCCGCGGTGGCTCGCCGGCGACATCACGCGCGTCGACACCTGGGCGGGCGTGCTCATCGTCGCGGCCATCGCGCTCGCGGGACTGAAGATCGGCTTCGACGCCGTCGCGCTGCCCGCGATGCTGTACGCGTCGTGGGGGATCGCGGGGTACCGCGCGATCGACGGATCGAACGACGTGTCCGCGTCGGCGCTCCTCGTCTTCGCCGGCGTCGCGCTCGTCTTCGCGACCGGCGAGGGACCCTGGCCGCGACGCGCCTTCATCGCGTCGGCCGCGCTGTTCGGCTGGGCGATCGCCTTCAAGCAGTTCTCGCTGCTCGTGCTCCCGCCGGTCGTGCGGCACCTCGCGCTGAACGGCGCGCGCTGGCGGCGCTACCTCGCGATCGCGCTGGGCGTCGCGGGCGCGTTCGTCCTGCCGTTCTTCGTGCGCGATCCCGGCGCGTTCCTGAACGACCAGATCGGCGCGATAGCGTTCCATCAGGAGATCTGGGGCACGAATCTCCTGCACGCGCTCCAGCAGCTCGGCGATCCGACCGGTCTCGAGCCGCTCTTCACCGCGATCGAGCTCTTCGGCACGATCGCGCTCGTCGTCCTCGTGTCGACGCGCTGGAGCGCGCCGACCCTCGGCGCCGCGATCCTCGTCGGGGCCGGCATCGTGCTCGTGCCCCTGCTCTTCGCGAAGTGGACGACCCAGCCGTACTACGCGTACATCGGCGGCCTCGTGGTCTGCGGGCTCGCGCTCGCCGGCACGACCGTCTCCGCGAGGATCCGCGCCGATCGACGACGCGAGGCCCCCTGATGGCCGACGTCCTCGATGATCGGACGGCGTTCTGGATCGGACGCAATCCCGCGACGGCGAGCCGGCTCCCGTACCTCCTGCGCCTCCCGGTCTCGGGCGAGGGTCGCGTGTTCCTCGCGGCGCGTGAGACGTGGCCGCGTGGCAAGGACGTCTTCTGCTACCAGCTCCGCGAGTGGCCACCGGAGGCCGAGATCGTCGAGCGGGTCCCCGTGGAGGCCTGCTGGCGGCAGGGTGCGGCGATCCACCTCGTGCTGCGCCGGCGGAGCAATCGCCGCTCGCTCTTCGTCTGGACGCGCGCGCGGGGGCGCGAGGTCGTCTTCTGGCGCTCGGCGGCATCGCTCGCCGCGGCGCGGCCGGGCATCCGCGCGCCCGCGGCGCGCGGTCTCGAGGGGCCGCTCGCGATCGCCGTCGATAGCCGGGAGCGCTACCCCTGGCGCTTCGCTGGCAAACCGGCGACGCTCGAGCGGCGCGACCTCCCGGTCGGCGACTACGCGATCGTGGAGGAGGGACGCGTCGTCGCGGCCGTCGAACGCAAGCGCATCGCCGACCTCGCGACCGCGGCGGTCTCCGGGGGGCTCCGTCTCGCCGTGGCCGAGCTCGCGCGCCTTCCGCACGGCGCGATCGCCGTCGAAGGACGCTGGAGCGACCTGCTGAAGGTCGCCGCGCAGGCCCCGACGCGCGCGGGGTGGCTCGTGAACGTCGTCGTCGGGCTCCAGGTCGAGCACCCCGGCGTGCTGTGGTCGTTCTCTGAGACGCCGGCACTCGCCCAGGATTGGGCGTACCGCTGGCTGGCGGCATGCGCGAAGGCCTCGCGGGAGCGCTACCAGATCCCGTTGCTCGAGGAGCGCGCCATCGGCGACCCGCTCACCGTCGCCGAGCCCCCCGCGGGCGCGCGCATCCTCGACGCGGCCGAGCGTCGCGCGCTCATCGTCCGCGAGGCGCGCGCGGGGACCGCCTGGACGAGCCGGTTGGCGGCCGGCGCCTGCGGCGTTACGCAGGCGACGGCCGCGGCCGACCTCGCCGCGCTCGTGCGCGCGGGCGAGCTCCGGGTGCAAGGCGCCGGACGGTCGCGGCACTACGTCGTGGCCCGCTGAGGCGGATGCGCGTCGCACGCCCTCGGAGACGCCGTCGGCGACAGCGTTGTGACTACTATCGACGCTGAATGAACCCGCTGCGCGTCGCGGTCATCGGCGCGGGATATTGGGGCCCGAACCTCGTCCGCAACTTGAGCGAAGCGCCCGGCGCCGACCCCGTCGCGGTCGCCGACCTCTCGCGCGACAGGCTCGAGGCCGTGCGCAAGCGCTTCCCCGCGGTGAGGGTGACGACGGACCACACCTCGCTCTTCGCCGACGAGAACGTCGACGCGGTCTGCATCGCGACACCGGTGCACACGCACCGGCGGCTCGTAGAGCAGGCGCTCGCGGCGGGCAAGCACGTGTTCGTCGAGAAGCCGCTCGCGGCAACGAGCGCGGACGCGGAGGCGATGGTCCGCGCGGCAGAGAGGTCCGGGCGCACCCTCATGGTCGGCCACACCTTCGTGTACAACCCCGCGGTCGTGACGGTGCGTTCGCTCGTCGAAAAGGGCGAGCTCGGCCGCATCAACTACGTCGACAGCCAGCGCGTGAACCTCGGCCTCCATCAGTTCGACATCAACGTGCTCTGGGACCTCGGGCCGCACGACGTCTCGATCACGCTGTACTGGCTCGCCGAGGAGCCCGAATGGGTGCAGTGCATCGGCGCGTGCTACGTGCAGCCCGACATCGAGGACGTCGTTTTCCTGACGATGGGCTTTCCATCCGGCGCGCTCGCGCACGCGCACCTCTCGTGGCTCGCGCCGTCGAAGCTGCGCACGATGACGGTCATCGGCAGCAAGAAGATGGCGGTGTACGACGACGTGCAGGCCGTGGAGCGCGTGAAGGTGTACGACTTCGGCGTCGAGGAGCTCTCGAGCGAGGAGCTGCGACGCAGCTACCGCGCCGGCGACATCCGGAGCCCGCGCGTGCCCGTCACCGAGGCGCTCCAGCTCGAGATGCGCCACTTCATCGAATGCGTGCGGGAGGGAAAGAAGCCGCGCAGCGACGGCGAGGCGGGACTGCGGGTGGTGCGCGTCCTCGAGGCCGGCATGCGCAGCCTCAAGGCCGGCGGCGTGCGCGTGTCGTACCGGCCCGCGCCGGAGGCCGCGCCCGCGTGACCTCCCTCGGCGCCCGGATCCACCCGACCGCGATCGTCGCGCCGAACGTCGAGCTCGGGAGCGGCACCGTCGTCGGGCCCTACGCGATCCTCGGCCGCGCGCCGCGCGGGAAGAAGGAGGGCGAGCTGCCGCTCGTCATCGGCGCCGACTCGGTGATCCGCCCGTTCACCACGATCTACGCGGGCACCACCATCGGCGCGCGCCTCCAGACCGGCCAGGGCGCGTCGATCCGCGAGGACAACGTCATCGGCGACGACGTGTCGGTGGGGACGCACGCCTCGCTCGAGTTCGGGAACCGGATCGGGGACAACGTGCGCATCCACACCGGCTGCTTCCTCGAGCTCGTGACGATCGAGGACGGCGTCTTCCTCGGCCCGCACGTCGTCTTCACCGACGACCCCCACCCCCAGTGCCCGGCGTACCTCGACTGCGTGAAGGGCGCGACGGTCCGGCGCAACGCGCGGATCGGGGCGAACAGCACGCTCCTTCCGGGCGTGCAGATCGGCGAGGACGCGCTCATCGGGGCCGGCAGCGTCGTGCGGGCACGCAACGTGCCGGCACGCTCGGTCTGGGCGGGCAACCCCGCCGTTCAACTGAAAGAAGAGATCACCGACCTCGCGTGCTTCGTGGGGATCTACCCGCACGCGTACGCCTGGCTCGAAGCGAAGGAGAGACATCCGTGACCGTGACGCCGACGAAGACGCTGGAGATACCGCTCGTGGATCTGCGCGCGCAGTACGCGACGATCCGGGAGGAGGTCCGCACCGCGATCGATCAGGTGCTCGACAGCATGCAGCTCACGATCGGGCCGAACGTGCGCGCGTTCGACCAGGAGTGGGCGGCCTATTGCGGGACCAAGCACGCGATCGGCGTCGGCAGCGGCACCGACGCGCTGCAGCTCGCGATCCGCGCGTGCGGCGTGTCGGCCGGCGACGAGGTCATCACCGTCTCGTACACGTTCTTCGCGACCGTCGAGGCGATCATCTACGCGAACGCGCGGCCGATCCTCGTCGACATCGACGAGCAGTCGATGCTCATGGACCCCGCGGCGGTCGCGGCCGCCGTCACGCCGCGCACGAAGGCGATCATCCCGGTGCACCTGTACGGCCGCACCGTGGACCTGAAGCCGCTGCGGCAGATGGTCGCGGACCGCGGCATCGCGATCATCGAGGACGCCGCGCAGTCGCACGGCGCGCTCCTCGACGACGGCAAGAGGGCGGGGAGCGGCGGCCGCGTCGGCTGCTACTCCTTCTACTGCAGCAAGAACCTCGGCGCGTACGGCGAGGCGGGAAGCATCGTCACGAACGACGACAAGCTCGCCGACGACCTCCGCGCGCTGCGCGAGCACGGCCAGTCGACCCGCTACTACCACCCGGTCGTCGGGTACAACGCGCGGCTCGACGAGATCCAGGCGGCGATCCTCCGCGTGAAGCTGCGCCGGCTCGACGAGTGGAACGCGCGCCGCCGCGCGATCGCGAAGCGCTACGGCGAGCTCCTGCGCGACTCCGGCGTCGTCACGCCGCAGATGCCCTCGGGCGAGCGCCACGTGTACTACGCGTACGCGATCCGCGTCCCGAACGGGCGCCGCGACGCGCTGCGCGCGTTCCTCAGCGAGCGCGGCATCGGCACGCAGATCCACTACCCGGTGCCGATCCATCTCCAGGAGGCCGCGCAGTTCCTCGGCTACCGCAAGGGCGACCTGCCGGTGACCGAGCGCGTCTGCGACGAGATCCTCTCGATCCCGATCTACGCGGAGATGACCGACGCGATGGTCGAGCGCGTGGCGTCGTCGATCGCGGAGTTCATGCGGAAGTGACCTCGCGTGTCGTGAAGGCCGTCCACGGCCTGCGGGAGGCCGCGGCCGATCCGCCGGACGAGCTCGCCGAATCGGAGGAGCTCCGGCGCGCGCTCGACCGTGACGCGCTCCTCGAGCGCTACGCGAGCACGCTCTGGATCGAGGGTCTCACGGGTCAGCGCGCGCGCCGCATCGTGCTGCGCGCGCTCTGCAAGCGCTTCGGGAACGGTGTCCGGATCGGCATGGGCGTGCTCGTGCTGCATCCGCACACCTTCGAGATCGGCGACGCGGTGTTCATCGGAAACCAGACGTTCCTCCAGGGACGGCACGACGGCCGCTGCGTCATCGGCGCGCACACCTGGATCGGTCCGCAGTCGTACTTCGACTGCCGCGACATGGAGCTCGGCGAGTACGTCGGGTGGGGGCCCGGCGCGAAGGTGCTCGGCAGCGAGCACACCGGCGAGCCCGCCGACGTGCCGATCATCCAGACCGACCTGGTCATCAAGCCGGTGCGCGTCGGCGACGGCGCGGACATCGGCGTGAACGCGGTGCTGCTGCCCGGCGTCACCGTGGGCGAGGGCGCGATCATCGGCGCCGGCGCGGTCGTGGCGCGCGACACGTCCGTGCCGCCGTACGCGGTGTACGCGGGCGTCCCCGCCAAGCTGCTCCGCTACCGCGCCGCGCCGTAGCCGCGCAGGTGTGGTCGGTCTCGCTGAATTCTGAATCTTGATGATGCGTCGGATTTTCGCTAGTCTCGCGACGTGCCGAAAGAAGCCATCGCGGTCCTGCGTGCGCGCAACCAGCTGACCATCCCCGACCGCCTCGTGAAAGCGCTCGGTGCGAAGGCTGGCGATCAGATCGCGCTCACATTCGATGAGGCGCAGCCCGGCCACGTTGAGCTGCGCGTCATGCCCACGAGCTACGCGGGCATCGCCGGGGGTCTGTACGGACGGACCGCCGAGGAGCGTGCCGCCTACATCGCCGAGGAGCGCGGCTCTTGGAACGGCGACGAGGACCCCGGACGCGCGAGCGATGGGACGCCGTACTTGACCTTCGACGAGTCGAGGCGCACGTACCGCCAGACGGAGGTCACGCGCGAGCGCTACGAGCGCGAGCCGAAGCTGCGATGGCCGAAGTGCGACGTTTGCGGTCGCTCCGTCGCGAACATGACCGAGCATCGCCGCAAGCACGCCGTGGGCCGGCTGAGCGACCGCGGCATCAGGACCGACCCCGAGCACGTCGGACGCTCACGTGCCGGAGTGCGCAAGCGGCGGGCGTCCGGCGGCGAGCGCAGCTCGGCGCCACGACGCTGAGCATTCGACGGCTCGAGCGCGTTGTTCCCGCGGGCGCGACCCTCTTGCTGGATACGTCGTGCCTCGCGGCGTACTTTGGAGCTGAGCCGACGAGTTCGCTCGCGGCCGCGGTCGTCGACGGCTTGGTCCGGTCCGGCCGCAACTCGGCCGTCGTCTCGGCGGTCAGCGTGACGGAGCTCCTCGTGCGTCCGCTTCGTTCGGGAGCCGGCGACGTCGAGCGATCGATCCTCGCCTTCCTGCGAACGTTCCCGAACCTCGAAGTCGTGCCCATCGATCTCACCGTCTCGCGGCTTGCGGCGGTCGTTCGCGCGCGATTCGGCCTAAAGACACCAGACGCGCTGATCGTCGCCTGTGGCTTCGACCGGTCGGTCGGAATCGCGCTCTCCGATGACGCAGGGTGGCCGGAACAGCTCTCTCTCGAGGCCGCCACGATGCGTGTCATGGCGCTGCGCGCGTTCGTGTGACGCGCGTCACCTGAGGCGTGTCGCGCGTTACCCCTTCGTGATCAGGATCGCGTTCGCCATCGCCGTGCTCGCGCCGGCGACTCACCCGGATCGAGACTCCACGTCGCCTGCTCGGCGCCGACACGCCGCGCCATACGCCGAGGTCTGCGCGCACCGCCGTCAGAACGACGCGCAGAAGGGCGTCGATCGCGAGCACCGCCCCCGACGATCGCGCTCGGCGCTCCACGACGCGTCCGCGCGCGTAAGGCCAGTCGCGAGTGTCCTGAGGCGCCGGTACGAGTCGTGCGGCTTGCGGAGGCCTTCTCGACGTTCTGCAGCCGGGGCTGCGCCTTGAGCTCATCCTCGGTCATGAACTCGCGACGAGCACGATGCTCCAGCCGATGATCGTCGCCACCATCACCGCCGCGTGCCGCCCGCTAGTCTGGTGTGCGGCGTGAGCCCCACCAAGACACGAACGACCAGCCATTTCCTTTACGTTCCGGACCGTGAAGCCGCCGAGCGCGCCGGCAAGGCGCTTGCGCGCGCCGGCTTCCGCTCCGAGGCCGGTCCCGCGTCCGACGGGGACGATTGGCTCCTCGTGGCGACGCACGAGGCCGTCGCGAAGAAGGATCGCGAGGTCGCGACACAGGAGGCGATGCGCGAGATCGCGCTCGCCGTGGGTGGTCAGTACAACGGCTACGCCGTGCGTGATCGGTAAGCGCGCTCGCTGTTCGCGCGGGGGACGATGTTGTAGTATGCAACGACAGTGTTGACCGTCCCCGAAGCCGCGCGCCGCGTACGCCGTGACCCAGAGACGATCCGTCGCTGGATCCGGGCGGGGCGGCTCCGCGCCACGAAGGTCGGCACCCAGCACGTCATCGAAGAGGGCGACCTCGAGGTCATGACAGAGCGCGACGCGCAGCTGCCGCTGCCGAAGGAGTGGCGACGCACCCGCGACGGCCGGCCGATGCCGAACGTCGTCCGCATCATCCGCCTCAGCAGGAGGGGTCATTAGCGTCCTCGTGGTCGACGCGAGCGCGGCGTTCGCGGCCGCGGTCGCCCCGGCAGGCTTCGACCGCTTCGACGGCGACGTGCCGGTCGCTCCGCCCCTGCTGTGGCCGGAGGTCCGCTCCGCGCTTTACGAGGCGGCATCGCGTGGAGAGATCTCCTCGCGGGCCGCACGGGAGAGCCTGCGCGCCATCGAGTCAGGACCGATCCGGCCGCGGACCCACGCGCGGCTCGGCCGGCGCGCGTGGGAGATCGCGGATCGCCTCGGATGGATGAAGACGTACGACGCCGAGTACCTGGCTCTCGCCGAGCTCCTGGGGTGCCGGATCCTGACGCTCGATAGCGGCATCAGGGACGCGGCGAGGCGACTCGCGATCGCCGTGACGCGGTGACGGTCCGCCGTGCGCGCGAAGTGAGCGTCATCGCGGGCGCGCGCGTCGTGGTCACGGGGGGCGCCGGGAATGTGGGCTCGCACATCGTCGACGCCGCGATCGCGGGCGGCGCGCGCGAGGTCGTCGCGCTCGATGCCATGGTGCGCGGCGTCCCCGAGAACCTCGCCGGCGCGATCGCGACGGGGAAGGCGCGCCTCGTGGAGATCGACATCCGCGACCGCGAGGCGGTACGCGCGAACCTCGCGGGCGCCGACGTCGTGTTCCACCAGGCCGCCCTCCGATGGACGCGGTGCCAGGAGCTGCCGCGAGAGTGCCAGGAGGTCATGGTCGACGGCACGTTCAACGTGCTCGAGGCCGCGGCCGAGGCGAAGGTGAAGCGCGTGGTGCTCGCGTCGAGCGCCGTCGTGTACGGCGAGCCGAAGCGGCTGCCGATCGACGAGGACCAGCCGCTCTCCGGCACGACCGTGTACGGCGCGGCGAAGGTCGCGAACGAGCAGATGGCGCGCGCGTTCGCGCACCTCCGCGATCTCCCCACCACGACATTGCGTTACTTCAATGTCTACGGACCGCGCATGGACGTGCGGTCCCCGTACGTCGAGGTGATGGTGCGCTGGCTCAACCTCATCGACCTGGGGAAGCCGCTCACGCTGTTCGGGGACGGCAGCTCGTCGGTGGACTTCGTATATGTCGGCGACGTCGCGCGCGCGAACATGCTCGCGTGCGAGACCAAGGCCACGGACGCTATCGTGAACGTCTGCAGCGGCGTGGAGACGCGGATGCGCGACCTCGCCGCGCTCCTGCTCGAGATCACCGGCAGCGGCGTCGGCATCGAGTTCAAGCCGCAGCCGGCGGGTGCGCTCCCGGCGCGTCGCGTCGGTGATCCGCGCCGAGCGCGGGAGCTGCTCGGTTTCCGAGCGGAGACGAGCCTCGCAGACGGCGTGCGGAGCTTGATCGAATGGCGGCGGCGGGTCCTCGCCGGATCCGCGGCCTGAGGAGGCAGCGATGGCGACCGAGACCCGTAAGAAGCTGAACGTCCCGATCACGAAGCCGTCCCTCGGCGAGGAGGAGGCGCGCGCACCGTTCGAGTCCATCAAGAGCGGCTGGGTGACGCAGGGCCCCAAGGTCGCCGAGTTCGAGAAGGCCGTCGCGAGCTACGTCGGCGCGAAGCACGGTGTCGCGACCACGTCGTGCACGACCGGCCTGCATCTCGCGCTCACCGCGGCGGGCATCGGGAAGGGCGACGAGGTCATCGTCCCCTCGTTCACGTTCATCGCCTCGGCGAACGCGGTGCTCTACACCGGAGCCGACGTGGTGTTCTGCGAGGTCGACCCGCGCACCTTCACCATCGACCCCAACGACGTCGAGAAGCGCATCACGAAGAGGACGAAGGCGATCATGCCGATCGACCAGATCGGCCTCGCGTGCGACATCGACGCGATCAACGACATCGCCAAGAAGCACGGGCTGGACGTCGTCGAGGACGCCGCTCCGGCGATCGGCGAGGCGTACAAAGGCCGCAAGGTCGGCTCCAACGCGCATCAGACCGTCTTCTCGTTCCACCCGCGCAAGGTCATCACCACCGGCGAGGGCGGCATGATCACGACCGACGACGACGCGGTCGCCGACCGAGCGCGCAAGCTGCGCGCGCACGGCATGACCGTGTCGGACCTCGACCGCCACAGGGCCGACCGCGTGATCATCGAGGAGTACGCCGAGCTCGGCTTCAACTACCGCATGACCGACATCCAGGCCTCGATCGGCCTGGTGCAGATCCGCAGGCTCGACGAGCTGCTGCGCATCCGCCGCGCGAAGGCCGAGCGCTACAACCGCGAGCTCGCCGAGGTGAAGGGCATCGAGATCCCGTACGTGCCGCCATACGCGTCGCACACGTACCAGTCGTACTGCCTGCGCCTCACGAAGGACTGCCGGCTCGACCGTGAGGAGCTCATGACGAACCTGCTGCGCCGCGGGATCGCGACGCGCCGCGGTGTCATGGCCTCGCACCTCGAGAAGACGTACACGTCGCGTTACGGGAAGGTCAGCCTGCCGGTGACCGAAGAGGCGACGCGGACCACGATGCTCATCCCGCTCTTCGCGGAGATGACGGGCGAGCAGCAGTCGTGGGTCATCGAGTCGCTGCGGGAGGAGCTCGGCACGCGCTGACACGGCCCCGATCCCGTGCCGAGCCGCGCCCGCGCGCATCGCGCCTCTCGCGCCTCTCGCGCCTCTTTCGCCTCCGTGCCTCGCCCGCTGACGGACGCGGTCACGGCGACCTCAGCGTCGCGTCGTGCCGTCCAACATTCCGCGGGAGCACCCCACCTTCGATCATCTCGAACGTGATCCGCGGCTCATCGCCGGCGCGGGCTTCCCACACCGCGGCGGTGCCCTGGACGCGCTTCACGCGGAGCGAGGGGTGACGGAGACCGGTCTCCAGCCGCAGAAGGGCTCGCGCAAGCCGCTCGCGGTCATCGCGGCCGAGCTTCCTCGCGGCTCGCCTGAAGCGCTCGTTCGTTCGAGGATCACGCGTCACCGATCGATATCGGCGATCAGATCCTTCGCTGACCTGAACTTCTTGGTACGGCCGGCGCGGATGTCGGCCTGTGCTTCGCGCTCGCCCTTCTGCCACGCGTCGGACCAGAAGTACGCTTGGCTCGCGTCAACCAGGCGCCGCCGCCGAAGCACGATGTCCTCGTCTTCGGTCACCTCGGCGATGAAGACACCGCCTTCCTCGGCGTGGACGCGCTCGCGCACGTCGACCGGCAACGTGATCCGCGCGTTGCGGCGCAACGTGACGCGTCGTTCGTTGGCCACGCGGCCGTTGTATGCGAAAGTGCGAGTTTCGTAAATTCGAAGGCCGCCGCCCTCGTGCGTCGCACGACGCAGCTCGAGGTCGGCGACGTTCACCGCGCCCTGCGCAGGATGCGGTCGCGCGCGACCTGACCGAGCTGGATCAGGTACTGGCCGATCTCGCGCTGCCCGAATTTCGACTCGCCGTGCTCGCGGTCGCGGAACACGTACGGCACCTCGATCGCGCGCCGGTAGCGGCCGCGCGCCATGACCTCGAAGCCGATCTTGAATCCGATCGGATTGAGCTTGACGCCCTCGATGACGGAGCGGCGCAGCGCGAAGAAGCCGGAGGTGGAGTCGCGCACCGGCACGAGGACGTTCCCCATGAGGCACGCGACGCGCGACACGACCCGGCGGCGCAGCGGCCAGTCCATCGCGCCGCCGCCCTTCACGTACCGGCTGCCGATGGCGAGATCCGCGCCGCCCTCGATCGCCGCGAGCAGCCGCGGCACGAGCTCGGGCGGGTGCGAGAGATCGGCGTCCATGACCACGAGCGTGTCGCCCTTCGCGGCGGCGAATCCCGCAACGACCGCGGACGCGAGGCCGGCCTTGCCCGCGCGCCGCACCACCCGCACCGGATGCGCGGCGGCGAGCCGCTCGGCGAGATCGGCCGTCCCATCGGGCGAGCCGTCGTCGACGACGACGAGCTCCCAGCCGCGGCCCGCGAGCGCGGCCGCGAGCCGTCCGATGAGAGGGGGAAGCGATCCCGCTTCGTTGTACGTGGGGACGATGACCGATGCGAACGTGCGGGTAGTTTAGGGGCGTGCGCGTCACGTTCGACGCTCGTCACCTGCAGACCGTCGCGCGCGTCCGCGGCATCGGGCGCTACTCGCGCAATCTGCTCGCGGCATTCGCGCGCCAGGACACGAGCGACATCGAGTGGACGCTCCTGCGCCTTCGCAGCTTCCCCGCCGCGGACGCCGGCGCGCTGCCGCCGCATCGCGATCTCGCGACGCTGCGGCTCCGCCGCCCCGAGCTCTCGATGCTCGCGCTCGATCCGGTGCTCCTCTCGCTCGAGCTCCCCTTCGCGCGCCCCGACGTCTATCACTCGGTGCAGCTCGGGCTGCCGCTGCTGCGGGTCGGGCGGCAGGTGATCACGATCCACGATCTCGCGCCGCTCCGCTGGCCCGAGCACTACCTCCGTCTGCCGCACGCGCGCGTCGGCCACGCCTGGGCGTACGCGCTCGCGCGCCGCGCCGACGCGGTCATCGCGGTGTCCGAGGCGACCAAGCGCGACGTCGTCGAGCGCCTGCGCGTGCCGGATTCGCGCGTCACCGTGATCCCGGAGGCGGTAGACGCCGCGTTCGCGCCGCCGCCGCGCGACGAGGCGGAACGCATCGTGCGCGTGCGCTTCGGCGTCGCGCCGCCGTACGTGCTGTACGTCGGCCAGTTCGATCCGCGCAAGAACATGGACGGCCTCGTCTCCGCGTTCGCGCGTGCCGCCGAGCGGCACGGCGATCTGCGGCTCGTGGTCGCCGGGCAGCTCGGCGGGCTCGCGCCCTTTCTCCGTGCGGCTCTCGAGCGAGGGCACGCGCCGCGCGACCGCGTCGTCCTCGCGGGCCAGGTCACCGACGCGGAGCTCGCCGCGCTGTACGCGGCGGCCGAATGCCTGCTCCACCCCGCGCTCCTCGAGGGCTTCGGCCTCACGCCGCTCGAGTCGCTCGCCGCCGGCACGCCGGTGGTGGGCTTCCGCGCCGGCGCGGTCGAGGAGGTCGTGGGCGACGCGGGGGTGCTGGTGGACGGCGCGCGTCCCGACGAGCTCGGGGACGCGCTCCTCGCTTATCTCGCCGACGGCGCGCTTCAGGCGCGCCTGCGCGAGCGGGCCCGGCCGCGGGCCGCGCTCTTCTCATGGGACCGCGCAGCGCGCGACACGCTCGCCGTGTACCGCGGGTAACGCTCCCGACGACGTTAGAATCGAGGTCCCCATGGCACGCCGGATCCCTCTGCCACGTCTCACCCAGCGCCAGCGCATGGCGCGGTGGCAGCGCGAGCGCAGGCAGCAGGCGCTCGTCGTCACCGTCTTCTCGGCGATCCTGTTCTTCACGCTCGGGCTCGTCGCGTGGGCGGCGACCGACCGCTACTACAACGAGAACCTGAAGCCCGCGGTCACCATCGACGGCCGGTCGTTCGCGATGCGCGACTACACCCGCGAGCGCAACTACCAGTACGTGCGCTTCTACATCGACTACGGCGTGCCGCCGGGGTACGAGAACGACCGGCAGATCCTGCAGCAGAAGCAGACCTACGACACCGTCGCGCTCGACGCGCTCGTCGAGCACAACATCCTCGACCAGAACGCGAGGCAGGACGGCGTCGTGGTCACGCAGCAGCAGATCGACGACCGCTACGCCGCCGACTACGGCGAGTACCACGCGCGCCACATCCTCGTCACGCCGAAGCCCGAGGGCGACGCGCCGGACGCCGCGGCGGCCGCGGACGCGAACGCCCTCGCGAAGGCCAAGACGATCGCGGCGCAGCTCAAGGCCTCGCCCAACGACCAGGCGCTCTGGAACAAGACCGCGAGCGAGAGCTCCGACGATCCGGGGTCGAAGGGCTCCGGTGGCGACCTCGGCTTCGTCGGCAAGGGCCAGTTCGTGAAGGAGTTCGAGGACGCGGTGCGCGCGCTCAAGATCGGCGAGGTCTCCGACCCGGTGAAGAGCTCGTACGGCTATCACATCATCCAGCTCCTCGAGACGAAGGGTCCCGACGACAGCACGTTCGTGCAGCGCGCGAAGTCGTACGGCTTCTCCGTCGCCGACGTGAAGGCGCACGTGCGCTACGACGTCCTGAAGGATCTCTACACCGAGAAGGCGAAGTCGGTCTCGGTGCGATCGCCGACGCCCCAGGTCCACCTCGCCTGGATCGCGGTCGGGGCGCCCAAGGTGAGCGGCGGCGACTTCCAGTCGTTCACCGATCAGCTGAAGAAGGTCAACGACATCCAGAAGGCGATCGACGACGGCAGGGACTTCGCCGAGATCGTGAAGCAGTACAGCGAGGACACCGCCACGCAGGACAAGGGCGGCGACCTCGGCTGGTTCGCGCACGGCATGATCACGCGCCTCGACATCGAGAACGACGTCTTCGCGCTCCCGGCCGGCAAGGTGAGCGCGCAGAAGAGCGACGCCTCGCAGACCGTCTGGTACAAGGTCCTCGAGAAGGACGAAAGCCGCGCGCTCGACGACGACCAGAAGAAGAAGATCTCGGACAACGCGTACGACTACTGGTATCAACATCAGAAGAAGGCGCGCGAGATCCACAAGCTGGTCCCCGGCCACGAGCTCGACACCTGAGCTCGCCGCGGCCCTCGAGCGTCTCCTCGCGCGCTTTCCGGGAGGCGTCGACGTCGTGCCCGCGAGCGGGCTCGACCGCCACTCGTTCACCACGCTCCGTCCCGTCGTGCTCGTGCTCGACGCCGAGCCGGACATGGCCATCCTCCGGAAGCGTTACGGCGATGACGTGCGGCCGGAGCCCCTTGGATCGCGCTTCGCGCTCCTGCCGCCGCGCGAGCCGTACGCGGATCTCGCGTCGGTCGCCGCGGTGACGCGCATCGCCGAGCGCCTGCGCGCGCCGGACGGCTGCCCGTGGGACCGCGAGCAGACGCACGCGAGCCTGCGCCCGCACCTGCTGGAGGAGGCGTACGAGGCGCTGGAGGCGCTCGACTCGGGCGACCTCGACCGGCTGCGCGACGAGCTCGGCGACCTCCTCTTGCAGATCGCGCTGCACGCCCAGATCGCCTACGAGGAAGGCGCGTTCGACATCTCCGACGTCGCGCGCCGGCTGGGCGAGAAGCTCGTGCGCCGGCACCCGCACGTCTTCGCGGACACCGGGATCTCGGGCGACCTCCTCGCGCAGTGGGAGCGCATCAAGCGCGAGGAGCGCGAGGCCGGCGGGCAGAAGGACGACAGCATCCTGTCCGGCGTCCCGCGAGAGCTGCCGGCGCTCTTCGCCGCCGAGCGGCTGCAGGAGCGCGCCGCGCGCGTCGGCATCACGCACGAGCGCGTCGACCTGCCGCTCGACGTCGACGACCCGGCGTTCCTCGGTGAGCTGCTGTTCGATCTCGTGGCCGCGGCGCGCGAGAAGGGCTTCGACGCCGAGAGCGCGCTCCGCGAGGCGAACGAGCGGTTCGCCGCGCGCGTCGCGCGGATCGAGCGGCGGGCGCGCCGGGAGGGAAGGGCGCTGGAGTCGTACGCTCCGGACGAGATGCGGCGGATGTGGGAGGAGAGCGCACTATGAGGCGCGCGAGGAGCGGCTTTGCCGCGACGAGCGAGTCCTGCTTTCGAGTGACGACGAGAAATTGAGCAAGAAGTACGCACGCCCGGACGGGCGTGCATACGACGCGCTGCGGCCGGTGAAGATCGAGATCGGCGTGTCGAAGTTCGCCGAAGGCTCCGCGCGCATCTCGTTCGGCGACACGCAGGTGCTGTGCCTCGCGACGATCGAGGAGAGCGTGCCGCGGCACCTGCTCGGCAAGGAGCAGGGTTGGGTCACCGCCGAGTACGCCATGCTCCCGCGCTCCACGCCCGAGCGCAGCCGCCGCGAGAGCCTGGAGGGCCGTCCCGGCGGTCGCACCTTCGAGATCCAGCGCCTCGTCGGGCGCGCGCTGCGGTCGGCGGTCGACCTGAAGGCGCTGGGCTCGCGCAGCGTCATCATCGACTGCGAGGTCCTGCAGGCCGACGGCGGGACGCGCACCGCCGCCATCACCGGCGGCTACGTAGCGCTCGCGCACGCGCTCCGTCACTTCACGCCGCGCCCGGTGCGCAAGCAGGTCGCCGCGGTCTCCGCGGGATTCGTGCGGGGCGAGCTCATGCTCGACCTCGCGTACGCCGAGGATTCGATCGCGGACGCGGACGTGAACATCGTCGCGACGAGCGACGGCGAGCTCATCGAGGTCCAAGGCACCGCCGAAGGCCGGCCGTTCTCCAAGGTGGACTTCAACGAGGTGCTCGACCTCGGACTCCGCGGCATCGCGAAGCTCGTCGAGGCACAGCGCGCCGCGCTTGGATGAACGCCGAGCGACGAGCGATGTACTCGCGAGGAGCGAGTCCTGCCCTCGAGTGACAACGAGAGATAGAACGTGAGCGCGTCCGGCTACCCGCGCGTCCACCCGAAGACCACGGCCGAATGGCGAAGCTGGCTGCGCGACCACCACGCGTCCGCGCAGGGTGTGTGGCTCGTCTCCTACAGGCGCGCGACGGGCAAGCCGTTCGTCGAATACGAGGACGCCGTGCAGGAGGCGCTCTGCTACGGCTGGATCGACAGCGTGGTGAAGCCGGTCGACGACCTCCGGACCATGTCGCTCTACACGCCGCGCAAGGCGGGCAGCGGATGGTCGCGCACGAACAAGGAGCGCATCGCGCGCCTCGTCAAGGAAGGGCGCCTGCGGCCGGCGGGACTCGCGAAGATCGAGGCCGCGAAGCGCGATGGAACGTGGACGCTCCTCGACAGCGTCGAGGCGCTCGAGGTGCCGCCGGATCTGAAGAGGGCCCTCGCCGCGGCGGGCGCGACGCGGCGCTTCGACGCGCTCACGCCCGGCGCGAAGAAGCCGCACCTGGCGTCGCTCGTCACCGCGAAGCGGCCGGAGACGCGCGCGAAGCGCCTGGCGGCCATCGTGCGGAGCGTGAGCTCGTGAGCGCTCCGCGGGGCGAGCACGTCCTGCTCATCGGCTCGGGCAATCCGGGAAAGCAGAGGGAGTGGCGCGAGCTGCTCGCGGGGGTCGATGCGGTCCTCGTCGTGCCGCAGGACCTCGACGCGGTGCCGGCCGAGCCCGACGAGGAAGGCGAAACCTTCGCCGACAACGCCGCGCACAAGGCGCGCGCGTACGCCGCGGCGACCGGCCTCCGCACCGTCGCCGACGATTCGGGCCTCGAGGTCGACGCGCTCCGCGGCGCGCCGGGTCTGCGCAGCCGCCGCTTCTTCGGCGAGGACGCGACGGCGGAGGAGCGCAACAGCCGGCTGCTCGCGCTGCTCGAAGGGGTGGAGGCCCGCGGCGCGCGGTTCGTGTGCGTCGCGGCGCTCGCGGCGCCCGACGGCCGGGTCGAGCTCTTCGAGGGTGAGGTGCGCGGCGAGATCGGTCACGCGCCGCGCGGAGGGCAGGGCTTCGGCTACGACCCGATCTTCGTGATCGCGGGCGACGGGCGCACCATGGCCGAGCTCGGTCCCGACGAGAAGCACGCGATATCGCACCGAGGGCTCGCGGCCGCGAAGCTGCGCGCGCGCCTGGCCGCGGAGTCGCGCTAGCTCGACGCGGGCTCCTCGAATCGGAGCGTCAGCATCGCGTTGCATCGCCCGCAGCGCATCGTGGCGAGCGTCGGGGCGCCGCCGCCGAAGCTGGCGACGAGCGCCGGCTTGTCAGCGGGGCCGATCGGACGCCGGCACTGCGGGCACCGCCCCTCGCCTCGCTCGAACGCCGCACGCGCGATGACGACATCGCCGAAGCCGCTGCGCTTCTTTCGTGCCACTAGACGCCTCCCCGCTTTGGCCTGATCCGGATCGAGATGTGTCGCGGCTCATCCGCGAGCTGCACATGACGGTACCCGTGTTCGGCGACCTCGTGGTCCGTCCGGGCCGCGCTCGCGGCGCGCAGGCAGTCCATGGAGCGCTGATCGAGCACCTGGAACGTACGCAGGCAGCCTTCGAGTCTGCACGGGAACCCACCTGTCCGCATGGTCCCTCCTCCTGCCGGCCGCGGCCTCGCTACGAGTAGATCGCGAGCTGCTCCTGACGGAACGGTACTCGTGCCTTGCGCTTCAGCTCAAGGAATTCGGCGCGCTGCGTCTCGGTCACGAAGGTGAGCGCCCTGCCGCGCTCGCCCGCCCGACCGGTGCGGCCGATGCGGTGGACGTAGGTCTCGGGGTCCTCCGGGAGGTCGAAGTTGACGACGTGGTCGATGCCGTCGACGTGGATCCCGCGAGCCGCGAGGTTCGTCGCGACGAGCGTGGACACCGTGCCCCGGCGGAAGCCCTCGAGGACGCGCTCGCGCGCCCGCTGCGGGACATCGCCGTGCAGCGCCGCGGCGTCGTGGCCGAGGCGCACCAGGTCGCGGGCCAGCTTGTCCGCGCCGCGCTTGGTGCGGCGGAAGACGAGCACGCGGCTCGCCTCGTCGCGGCCGAGCACCTCGCGGAGGGCGCGCAGCTTGTCGACGTGGCGCACCTCGACGAACGACTGATCCACCGTGTCGATGGTCGGCTGCTCCGGCTTCACCGAGACGCGCTCGGCGTCGATGGTGACCGCCCGCGCGACCGCGTCCACGGCGGACGGGAACGTCGCCGAGAAGAGCGCGGTCTGCCGGCCCTTCGGCAGGAAGGCGACGATCCTCTTCACGTCGTTGATGAAGCCGAGATCGAGCAGCCGATCGGCCTCGTCGAGGATGAGCACCTTGACGGAGCCGAGGTCCAGCGAGCGCCGAGCGACCAGATCGAGCAGGCGCCCGGGCGTGCCGACGACGACGTGCGCGCCGCCGCGGAGCTCGCGCTCCTGCTGGCCGTACCCGTTGCCGCCATAGACGGCGCTCACGCGCACGCCGCGGTACTTGCCGAGCGTCGCGAAGTCGCGCGCGACCTGGATGCAGAGCTCGCGCGTCGGCACGACGACGAGCACGAACGGCTTGCGCGCGGGCCCGCTGACGCGCTCGAGCAGCGGCAGCGCGAACGCGCCGGTCTTTCCGGTCCCCGTCTGCGCCTGGGCGATGACGTCGCGTCCGGCGCGCACGAGCGGGATGACGCGGGTCTGGATGGGAGTGAGCTCGACCCAGCCGAGCGCCTTCACGGCTCGGTCCAGGTCTGGGTGGAATGCGATCACGCGGTGTTTTCCTTCTCGTGGGCGAATCAACAAAAAGGCCCGGAAGCACTCGGCTTCCAGGCCATCTCTCGTAACTGACCCCGAATGTTCTGCTTCGCTCAGTCTATACGACGGCAGGCTCCCTGGCGAGCCGTTTCGCGCGACGCGTTCCGACGAGCGAACCGAGCGCGATGAGGACGAATCCCGCGGCGATGCTCGCGGTGAACGGCTCGCCCAGCAGCCAGACGCCGAGCGCGACGGCGACCGCGGGGTTCACGTAGGTGACGACGGTCGCGCGATTCGGCCCGACCTCGCGGATGAGCGCGAAGAACACGACGAACGCGAGCGCCGTGCACACCACGCCGAGGATCGCGACGGCGGCGAGGGCTTCGGCGGAGGGCGGCGTCGCGGGCAGCCGCGCGATGCCCGGCGGGAGGTACACGAGCGCGGCGAGCGCGAGCGACGCCGCGACGACCGCGAGCGAGGGAACCTCGCGCATGCGCGCGATGAGCATCGCGCCCGTCGCGTAGCCGAGCACGACGAGGCCGACCTCGCCGACGGCGACGAGATCGTCCGTCGCGACGTTGAAGCCGACGACGAGGGCGACGCCGACGAGCCCGAGCAGGAGTCCGCCGACGCGCGACGCGCTGGGCCGGTCGTCGTGGCCGGTGCGCCACGTGAGGACGGCGCCGACGAGCGGCACGCCGGCGATGAGCAGGCCGGAGAGCGAGCTCGACAGACGCGTCTCGGCGTGCGACAGGAGCAGCCACGGGCCGACGATCTCCACGAGGGTGTACGCGACGAGCAGGCGCCAGTGCGGACGGAGCGCGCGCAGGTCCGAGCGCAGGAGCGCGATCGGGACGAGGAGGATCGCGCCGACCGCGGTGCGGCCGAGCACGAGCGTGGCCGGCTCGATCTCGCCAACCGCGATCTTGATGAGCAGATAGGGGATGCCCCAGATCACGCTCATCGCCGCGAACAGCAGCCAGCCTCGCGCGCTCATGCGACCACCGACGCTATAACGAGCGCGCCGTGCGCGCTGCGAGACGGATCAGGTGGGGGTGCCGGGCCAGGTCCTCACTCCGGCGGCAACGGTATCGCGCCGCCGTCGTACACGAGCCCGCCCTCGACGGCGCGCGCGACGTCCCACAGCCTGTGCGGCTCGCTCTTTCCAGGACCGAGCAGGTGGATCACGTCCCAGCCCGAGACCGTGAGCAGATCCGACAGCATGCGGCGATGGCAGCGCCACCAGAGCGTCTCCGCGCACATGTACGCCGTCGACGTCGCGGCCGCCACCGCCTGGAGCCGCGCGAGATCGGCCTGGAACTCGGGCGTGCTCATGTGATCGGCGTAGCCGCGGAAGGCCTCGACGCGCAGCGCGGTGTGCGGGGAGCCCGGGTGCGGATCGCGCCGGCCGCCGAGCCCGGGCAGGTGCATGTACGCGATGCCCGCCTCGGTGAGCGCGGCGCGGAGCGCGTCCTTGCCGAACTGCGGATGGCGCCGCGAACCCGGGAACGTCCGCACGTCGACGAGCGTGACGACGCGCGCCTCGCGCAGCACCAGGGTGAGCTCCTCGATCGAACGCGTGCCGTGCCCGATCGTCCAGATGCGCATCGGACGAGTGTGGAACACTCGGGAGCGTGGGCGACGTGACGATCCTGGCCGTCTCGCCGGACCAGCACGCCGGTCGTGCTCGCGGGTCATCGACCGCGCGCTCGTGACACCGCGCGTCGCGTGGCTGCACGTCGCGCCGATCAAGTCGCTGCGGATCCAGGAGCGCACGCGCGTGACGCTCACGCCGCGCGGGGTGGACGAGGATCGCCGCTTCTGCATCGTCGACGCGGAGGACCGGATGCTGAACGCCAAGCGCGTCGCGGCGTTCATCGCGGTCCGGCCGGAGTTCGATGAGGCGATGACCGAGCTCGCGCTGCACATGCCCGACGGCACGACCGTGCGCGGTCCCGTCGAGATCGGTGCGCCCGTGACGGTCTCGATCTACCGGCGGTCGGTTCCGGCGCGCGAGGTGCGCGGGCCGTTCGCGCGGGCGCTGTCGGGGCTCGACGGACGGCCGGCGCGGCTCGTCCGCTTCGACGACCCCGGTGAGGGCGTCGATCGCGCGGCGAAGGGCGGGGCGGTGAGCCTGCTCTCGGCGGCGTCGCTCGACGCGCTCTCCGAGGCCGCGACGGCCGACGGGCCGGTAGACCCACGCCGCTTCCGCATGCTCATCGGCATCGCGGGGGTCCCGGCGCACGCGGAGGACGGCTGGATCGGCAGACCGGTGCGGGTCGGGAGCGCGGTCGTGGTGCCCGAGGGCAACGTCGGCCGCTGCGCGGTGACGACGCTCGATCCCGAGCGCGGCGTCTCCGACCTGGACACGCTCGGGGCGCTCGCGCGGTACCGCGGTGCACAAGCGACAACGGAGTCCCTGCCGTTCGGTGTCTGGGCCCGCGTGGAGCGGCCGGGCGTGGTGGCCGTCGGCGACGACGTCGCCGTCTGACGCCGTCTCGTCACCTTCGCATCACTGTTCCGCGACCTTTCGCACCGTTACAAACACCATCGTGATGCTCGTTCGCCCGGCAGCGGCGGCAATTACCACTGGAGGTGGTGGGGGCTAGTCGCGTCCGGCGCGAACGTCGCAAGCGATGAGGCCTCCCGATACGGGAGGCTTTTTTGTTAGGAGTGTGGATTGGACGAACGCGATGCCTGCGGTCTCGTAGCCGTCGCCCGTAAGGACGGGAAGCCGGCGCCGCACGTGCTCGCGGACGTCATCGGCGGGATGCGCGCGCTCGCGCACCGCTCCGGCTGCGTCGACGGCGAGGGCGACGGTGCGGGCGTGCTCACCGACATCCCGCGCGCGCTGTGGGCGCACCGCCTCGAGACCGCCGGCCGCGACGCGTCGCACGTTCGAAGCGACCGCTTCGCGATCGCGCACCTCTTCGTGCCGTCCAGCGCGGACACGAGCGAGGAGGCCGCGGTCCGCCGCATCCTCGCGCGCCATCGCCTGACCGTCCTGCTCGAGCGTCCCGGCGTGACCGCGAGCGAGGTGCTCGGCCCGCGCGGCCGCGTCGAGGAGCCGCGCTTCTGGCAGCTCGCGCTGCTGGCCCCCGGTCGCGGCGCCGCGGCGTCGCGCGCGCTGTACGAGGCGGGCGTCGAGATCGAGCGCCTCACCGCCGCGACGGTGGTCTCGCTCTCGCGGCACACGGTCGTGTACAAGCTGCGCGGCGGCGCGGAGCTGCTGGAGCCGTACTTCGAGGACCTGCGGGATCCGCGGTTCGCGACGAGCCTCGCGTTCGGCCACGACCGCTACGCGACGAACACGAGCACGAGCTTCGACCGCGTGCAGCCGTTCCCGGTGTTCGCGCACAACGGCGAGATCGACACGATCGGACGGCTGCGCGAGGAGGCGAAGGCGCTGCGCATCCCGCTCTCCCGCGACGGCAGCGACTCGCAGGACGTCGACGCCGTGCTGCGCGCGTTCGTGCTGCGGATGCGCCTCACGCCGATCGAGGCGGTCGAGATGCTCTTCCCGCCCATCGTGAACGAGATCCGGCGCATGCCCGAGCGGCTGCAGGACCTGTACGCGCAGTCGCGCGCGGCGTTCGGACCGTTCGCGCAGGGTCCCGCCGCGTTCCTCGCGCGCATCGGCGACACGGCGATCTTTGGCGTCGACGCGCTCGGGCTCCGTCCGCTCTGGCATGTCGAGACGGCCGAGACCCACGTCTTCGCGAGCGAGCGCGGCTTCGTGCCGCTCGAGGAGTACGTCCGCGATCCGTACCCGCTCGGCCCCGGCCAGCGCGTCGCCCTGCGGCGCGGCGCGAGCGGCTGGCGGTTCGTCGACGAGCCGTCGCTCCGCGCGCGCTTCGCCGCGGACCGCGAGGTGCGGAACGTCGCCGCGCCGGGCACGCGTGCCCGCATGGAGACGGGCGGTCCCGAAGAGCCGGTCGCGATGAAGGAGCGGCGCGGCGCGACGCGCGAGCCCGCCGCGCGCTGGGAGATCGGTTGGCCGACCGACGAGCTCGAGGACGTCTCGAAGCGGCGCGAGCAGCAGTTCGCCGCGCTCGGGTTCGAGCCCGACGACCTCCGCATGGCGCAGTTCATGGCCGAGACCGCGAACGAGCCGATCGGCTCGCTCGGATGGGACGGACCGCTCGCGGCGCTCTCGCACGGACGCGCGAACCTCGCGGACCACCTCCACGAGACGGTCGCCGTCGTCACGAATCCCGCGATCGACCGCGAGCGCGAGATCGAGCACTTCTCGACGCGCGTCGTGCTCGGGCCAAAGCCGGGCCTCCGATCGCGCGTGCGCGGCGGCGTCGCCGATCGCTGGATCGAGCTGCGCCTCCCGATCCTGCTCGGCGGTCACGCTCCCGAGTCGGGCATGCGCGCCGAGGACGAGCGCGCGCTCGCGCGGCGCATCGGGACGTGGCTCATCGAGGACGTCGTGGCGTACTTCAGCGCGGAGGGCCGTCGCGCGCCGGTGGTGCTCGAGGCCGACCGCGACTGGGAGGAGCATCCGGCCGACGCGCTCGCGCGCCTCGGAGCCCAGGCCTGCCGCGGGGTGCGCGGCGGCTCGACGCTCGTCGTCGTGCAGGACCGCCACGCCATCGAGGAGGGCCGCGCCTGGATCGATCCGCTCCTCGTCGTCGCGGCCGCGCACCGCGCGCTCGTCGCGCAGGCGCACCGGACCGGCTCGCTGCGCCGCGCGTGCGCGCTCGTGCTCTCCGCGGGAAGCCTGCGGAACCTGCACGACCTGATGGTCGCGCTCGCGCTCGGCGCGGACGCGGTGAACCCGTACCTGCTCGCGGAGTACGCGCGCTCGCTCGACGATCCCGACGCGCTGCCGAATCTCATCGAGGCGCTGCGCAAGGGCATCGAGAAGGTGATCTCGACGCTCGGCATGCACGAGCTGCGCGGGTACGGGCGCCAGCTCTCCGCGATCGGCGTCGCGCCCGACGTCGCCCGCCTCCTCGGCATCCGCACGTTCTTCGGCGCGCACGATCGCGGGCTCACCTGGGAGCGCCTCGCGCAGGACGGCCTCGATCGCGCCATGGCGCTGCGCGCGCGCAGCGCGGCGCGCGTCGAGCCGCCGTTCCGCGTGTACCCGCGCATCTGGAAGACCGCGCTGCAGGTCGCGCGCGGCGAGGCGCCGTACGCGGCGTACGCCGAGAAGCTCGAGCAGATCGAGCACGAGCATCCGGTGTCGCTGCGCCACCTCCTGGACCTCGCGCATCCCGTGGAGGGCGAGCCCGAGCGGCGCGCGGTCACGAAGGCCGGCGAGCACGCCGCGCCGATGTACATCTCGTCGATGTCGTTCGGCTCGCAGGGCGAGACCGCGTACCGCGCGTACGCCGAGGCGATGGCGCGCCTGGACCTGCTCTGCATCAACGGCGAGGGCGGCGAGCTGCCGGATCTCATCGGCAGGTACCCGCGCAACCGCGGACAGCAGATCGCGTCCGGACGCTTCGGCGTCTCCGCGCTCCTCGCGAACTCGTCGGACTACCTCGAGATCAAGATCGGCCAGGGCGCGAAGCCCGGCGAGGGCGGCCATCTCCCCGGACGGAAGGTCTCGGCGAAGGTGGCGCTCGCGCGCAACGCGAAGCCGGGCGTCGATCTCATCAGTCCGTCCAACAACCACGACATCTACTCGATCGAGGATCTCGCGCAGGTCGTCCACGAGCTGAAGACCGTGAACCCCCGTGCGCGCGTCGCGGTGAAGGTCCCGGTCGTTCCGGACATCGGCATCATCGCGGTCGGCATCGCGAAGTCGGGCGCCGACATCGTCACGCTCTCTGGCTACGACGGCGGCACCGGCGCCGCGCGCCAGCACGCGCTGCGCCGCGCGGGGCTTCCCGCGGAGATCGGCGTCTCCGAGGCGCACCGCGCGCTCGTCGCCGCGGGACTGCGCGACGAGGTCGAGGTCTGGTGCGACGGCGGAATGAAGAGCGCGCTCGACGTCGTGAAGATGCTCTGCCTGGGCGCGGACCGCGTCGGCTTCGCGACGCTCGCGATGGTCTCGATCGGCTGCACGATCTGCCGCGGCTGCCAGCTCGACACCTGCCACGTCGGCATCGCGACGCAGATCGAATCGCAGCTCGAGGCGACCGAGCGCGGCCTGAAGAGGTTCGAGCCGCAGGAGTTCGAGCGCGCGGTGGAGCAGCTCTGCCGGTTCTTCGCGCAGATGAAGGACGAGCTCGCGCGGATCGCGGGCCATCTGGGCGTCGCGCGCACCGAGGAGCTCGTCGGACGCACCGACCTGCTCGTGCAGGCGCGCGGCCTCGAGCGGGTCGACCTCGCGCCGCTCCTCGCGCCCGCGGGGCCGAGCCGTCACGGCGGCCGCGAGGTGCGCGTCCTCGTCGCGCCGCGCGCGCCGGCCGAGCACGCGCGTCTGGGGAGCGAGCATCGCTTCGTCGCGACGTCCACCGCGGGACAGCTCGCGCGCCAGGCGATCGCGGGCAGCGTCGTGACGCGCTTCGAGAGCGCGTACGGCCACGGCTCGGTCGCGGGAAACGGCCTCGGCGCGTACTCGGCGGACGGCGTCTCGCTCGTCATCCAGGGCGGCGCGCAGGACGGCGCCGTGAAGACGGCGCTCGGCGGCGAGATCGCGGTGCTGAAGGCGCGCAACGCGCAGGGCGCGTGGGTCGACGGATCGGTCGGCAAGTGCTTCGCGTACGGCGCGCAGCGCGGCCGCTTCTTCGTCCAGGGCGGCGCGGACGCGCGCGCGGGCATCCGTCTCTCCGGCGCCGACGTCGTGTTCGGCGGCGACCTGCGCGGCTTCGCGTTCGAGTACATGACCGGCGGACGCGCCGTCGTCCTCGGCGATCCCGGACGCTGGATCTGCTCGGGCATGAGCGGTGGCCTCGTGTTCCTGCGCCACGATCCGGCGCGCGGCCTCGACGAGCGCGCGCTGCGCGACCGCTTCGCCAAGGGCGCGAAGGTGTCGCTCCGCGCGCCGGACGAGACCGACGTCGCGATCCTCCGCGAGCTCCTCGGCGCGTACGCGAACGCGCTGCGGGACAGCGGTCAGGACGAGGCGTCGCGCGAGGTGGTGCGGCTCGTGGACGGCGCGACCGCGTCGTTCCGCGTCGTGCGCCCGGGCGCGGAAGTTGTGGAGCAGACGATCTCGACAGAATAGGAGTCGCGCTAGCCTGCGGGCGTGACCGCGCTCGCGCTCGGGCTCGTCCTCGCATCGGCGGCCATGCACGCGACGTGGAACCTCGTCGCGAAACGCGCCGGCGCCGGGCAGCCGTTCCTCTTCGTCGCGTACGTCATCGGCGCGCTCGCGTACATGCCGTTCGCGATCGCGATCCTCGTCGTCGCGCGGCCGCAGCTCGGCTGGATCGCGCTCGCGTTCGTCGCGATGGCGGTCGTCCTGCAGACGGTGTACTTCGCGACGCTCACCGCGGGCTATCGCGCCGGCGATCTCTCGCTCGTGTATCCGATCGCGCGCGCGACCGGACCGCTCCTCGCCACGCTCGGCGCCATCGCGATCCTGGGCGAGCGCCCGTCGCTCCTCGCGCTGGGCGGGGCGCTCGCGATCGTGGCGGGCGCGCTCGTGCTGACCGGCGATCCGCGCTCCCTGCGCGCGCGCGGCGCCGGACGCGCCGTCGGCTACGCGCTCGCGACCGGAGTGCTCATCGCGCTGTACACGCTGTGGGACAAGACCGCGGTGTCGCTCGTGCTCATCCCGCCTCTGGTGTACGACTGGATGACCATCGGCGGGCAGGCCGTCGTCGTCGCGCCGGTCGCGCTCCGGCGCCGCGCCGAGCTGCGGGCCGTGTGGACGACGCAGCGCGGCCCGGTCTTCTTCGTCGGCATCGTGAGCCGGCTCTCGTACCTCTGCATGCTCACCGCGCTCGCGATCAGCGCCGTGTCCTACGTCGCACCCGCGCGGGAGATCGGGATCCTGTTCGGCACGCTGCTCGGCGCGCGCGTGCTGTCGGAGGGCCGGGGCGCGCGACGCGGCATCGGTGCTGCGGCGATGGTGGCCGGCATCGTCGCGCTCGCGCTGGGGTGAGGAACCACGCGGCGTCCGCGTTGTATCGGTGGTGATGGCTCGAACGGCCTGTTTGATCGTCGCGCTCGCTCTGCTGCTCACCTGCGGGCCGAGCGCCGTGACCACGGCCCCCGGTGCGTCGCCCACGGCCTCGCCGCGAACGATCCCGACCGGCGACCTCATCAGCCTGCGCGAGGGTGGACAGCAACCCGCGATCGCGGTGCGCAAGGTCGCGACGTCCGAGCTCGTGCGCTCGCTGCCCGACGGCCTCCTGCTCCCTGACGGCGTGACGCTCGTCGCGCTCGAGCCCGCCGGTGCCTCGACCCTGGTGAAGAAGATCGACCGGCGCACCGGTGCGACGATCGGGTCGCGCACGGTCGAGGGCACCTGGCAGCCGCGGCGCGGCTTCCCGTCGCTCGCCGGCGCGTCGGCGGACGGGACGCACCTCGTGCTCTTCGGCAGCTCGTACAACTTCACCGACCAGAGCGGCGCGTGGACCGCGCGGACGACCTTCGGGGTCCTCGACCTCGCGACGTTCCACCTCGACACGATCCAGCTCGATGGCCGCTACACCACCGAGGGGCTGTCGAACGACGGTCGCTTCCTGTACCTGGGCGAGTACACGCCGGTACAGCTGCCGAGCGCGTCGCGGCTGCGCGTGTACGACACCAAGACCCGCGCGCTCCTCGATGTCGGCGGCGACCAGGTGCCGGGGCTCGGCGATTCGTATCGCCGGGTCTACGTCGGGACGTACGCGTTCCAGCTCATGAGCGCGACGGAGACGCTGCATCCCTCGCCCGACGTCATCCAGGTCATACCGCTCACGACGATCGTGCGCATCGACGCGGCATCACGGACCGCGCGCACGCTCCGGTTGCCGGTCGAGCGCGTTCTCACCGGCGAGGACGTGCTCGCGTGGTCCCTCGTCGCGTCGCGCGACGGGAAGACGCTCTACGTCGTGAATCCCGCGGCGGCGCTCATCCACGAGATCGACCCGGCGTCGCTGCGGATCCGCCGCAGCGCGCCGCTCGCCGACACCCGGAGCGAACGGGGCTTCCTCGACGCGGCCCTCGCGTTCGTGCACCCGGTCGCGTACGGGAAGATGGGCTACGGCACCGGCGCGATCCTCTCGCCGGACGGCACGACGCTCTACGTGCTGGGCACGACCGGCATCTGGTCGATCGATGTCGGCACGCTGAAGGCGCGGCTGCTGAGCCGCGAGGGTCGCTACGAGACGGTCGCGGTGAGCCCGGACGGACTGCGGCTCTACGCCCTCGCACGCGAGGACGGCACGGTGAACGCGATCGACGCCCGCGACGGAACCTTGATCGGGGTCATGCCGAAGGTGGCGTGGCCCGCAGAGATCGTGGCGGTCGACGCGGGCTGAGGGCGATCGCGTTCTTCCCACCTGAGGTCATGCAGTGGGATCACCGGCCAGGTACGAGCACGAACTGCCACATCATCCGCACCTTCGCACGTGCCCGTTGGGGTCAGAAGTGGCTGAAGGACGAACTCACTCCCCACGACGCACGGGAAGCTGCGGCGTGAGCGACGAAGACGCGAGTCGTGGCCAATCCGACGGCGAGCCAGATGTACCGGCCGTCCATCGGTGTGCGCGATGTCACGAATGGAAGCCTGCTTCAGAATTCCACAACTCACTCACGGGCGAGTTCACCTATCGCCGCGACTGCCGAAACGCGTACGACCGTGAGTACTATGCCGAGCGCGAGTGGACGAATTCGCTGAAAGCAGGAACGCCCCGCGAGATCGGCACCATGATCGGCCACCACTCGCGCGAGCTCGTCCTCGAAGAGCTGAAGAAAATGCGAGCTCGTGTGCGCGAATTGTCACGTGCGTCGCACCGTGAAGCGCGCGACCGGCACTCGCAGAAGGAACTAGCTGTCGGGGTGCCGGGACTCGAACCCGGAAATCTCAGCCTCCCAAAGGCTGCGCGCTACCAATTGCGCTACACCCCGCTGGCACCGCTCATTCTCGCACGCGCGGGCATCCGACCGTACGCTAGTCGCCGCCGCATCAGAGGCCGGGAGGGTCGTGTTGTTCGCCGCCTGGGGTCACTTCGTCTACCGCTTCCGCTGGCTCGTCCTGCTCGTCTCCGCGCTCCTCCTCGTCGGCTCGGGATACGTGGCACTCCAGGGCGGCAAGCTCGAGAGCGGCGGCTTCATCGAGACCGCGGAATCCGGACGGGCGACGAAGATCCTGCAGGAAGAGCTTCCGAGCGCGACGAACTTCACCGTCATCTTCTCCTCCGACGCGCTCGCGTGGGACGACCCGAAGTTCCGTGCCGCCGTCGACGCCGCGCTCGCTCCGCTGAAGGGCGATCCGCGCGTCGTGTCCATCGTCACGCCGTACGACGCCAGCGTCGCCGATCCGAGCACCCTGCGCTCGCGGAGCGGGCACGACGTGGCCGCGAACGTGAACCTCAAGGACGAGCTCGCGGTCGCGCGCGATTACTACCCCGAGCTGCGCGCGAAGATCGCCTCGAACACGCTCCAGGTCCAGGCGACGGGCGTACCGGCGATCAACAACGGCTTCAACGTGATCCTCGAGCAGGACCTGCGCCGCGCCGAGACGGTGTCGCTGCCGCTCGCCGCGGCGCTGCTGCTCATCGTGTTCGGCACCGTCGTCGCCGCGCTCATCCCGCTCGGCGTCGGGATCCTCGCGGTCATGGGCGGCGTCGCGGGCATGTTCCTCCTCTCGCGCACCCAGACCGTGTCGGTCTACGCCGAGAACGTCGTGACGCTCATCGGCCTCGGCGTGGCGATCGACTACTCGCTCTTCGTCGCGAACCGCTTCCGCGAGGAGCTCCACCGCGGCAAGAGCATCGAGGTCGCGACCGCCACCGCGATGGCCACATCGGGACGCGCGGTCACCTTCTCCGGCCTGACCGTCGCGATCGGGCTCTCGGGGATGCTCTTCTACGAGGGAACGTACCTCTCGTCGATGGGCATCGCCGGCGCGATCGTCGTCGCGAGCGCGGTCTTCTACGGGCTCACGTTCCTGCCGGCGCTGCTATCGGTGATCGGCCGGCGGATCGACCTCTTGCGCATCCCCGTGCTCGCGCCGGATCCGACGGGGCGCGGCGCGTGGCACGCGATCGCGGTTGGGGTGATGCGCCGCCCGCTCCTCGTGCTCGTCCCCTGCGTCCTCTTCATCCTGTTCGTGGGCTCGCCGTTCCTCAACCTGCGGCTCGCGCTCGGCGACGTGCAGATGCTGCCCAAGCACGAGGAATCGCGCGCGGCGTACGAGAAGCTCACGTCGGACTTCCCGGGCGCGGGACAGAACCACGTCGAGGCGGTGGTGCGCTACGGCGGCGGTCAGCCGCTCTCCGCCGACCACATCCCGCAGCTCGTCGACCTCCAGAAGCGTCTCGCCGCGATCCCGCGCGTCGAGAAGGTGCAGTCCCCGTTCTCGCTCGATCCGCGTCTCGGCGCCTCCGACTACACCGCGCTCTACACCATCCCGCCCGCGCGGCGCCCACCGCAGCTCCAGGCGCTGGTCGGCCTCATCGGCGAGCCGCGTCTGCAGGCGCTCCTGAAGCAGACGGTCGGCGAGCACATCGTGCTGTTCGACGTCGTCACGAACGAGCGGTTCGGCAGCGACGACGCGCGCGACACCGTCCGCGCGATCCGCGCGCTCGCCGCGCCGCCCGGCTCCGAGCTCCTCGTCACGGGCTTCAGCGCGATCGACCTCGACACGGTGAGCTTCATCGTCGGCCGCACGCCGGTGGCGGTCGGCTACATCATGCTCGCGACGATCGCCGTGCTGTTCCTGCTCCTCGGATCCGTCGTGCTGCCGCTCAAGGCGGTCGTGATGAACCTGCTTTCGATCAGCGCGTCGTTCGGCGCGCTCGTCTGGGTCTTCCAGGAAGGGCATCTTTCCGATCAGCTCGGGTTCGTCGCGTCGGGGTCGATCGATCCCACGCTGCCCGTGATCATGTTCTGCACGGTCTTCGGGCTGTCGATGGACTACGAGGTGCTGCTGCTGTCGCGCATCCAGGAGGAGTACCGCCGGCTCGGCGACAACACCGCCGCCGTCGCGGAGGGCCTCCAGCGCAGCGGCCGTCTCATCACCGGCGCGGCGGCGATCATGGTCGGCGTCTTCGCCGCGTTCGGCCTCGCCGAGATCCTGATCATCAAGGCCATCGGCCTTGGCATGGCCCTCGCCGTCGCGATCGACGCGACGCTCGTGCGCACCCTCGTGGTGCCGGCCACGATGCGCCTCCTGGGCCGCATCAATTGGTGGGCGCCCGCTCCGCTCGTCTGGCTCTATCGCCGGCTCGGGCTCGGCGAGGGCGCGAGCGGCGCGGCACCGGTGGAGACGGTCTAGCGACGGGCCGCGCGGCGCGCGGCCCTAGGATTCGCGCGTGGACGCAACGCCGCCGCGACCGGGCATGGAGGCCCCGCAGCTCCGCCCCCTCGGCGTGGGCGACATCGTGGACCGCGTGTTCGCCCTCTACCGCTCGCGACCGCTCCTCTTCTTCGCCGTGTCGGCGGTGCCGTACCTCGTGCTCTTCCTCCTGCTCACCGGTATGGCGATCGCGTTCGCGTCCACGCTCCTCGCCTTCGCCGGGCCGCTCGCGGACCTCGCAGCCGGCCGCGCGCCGGACTTCGCGCGTGCCGACCTCCGCGCGGCCATCGTCGCGGCGGTCGTCCTCGGGGTCGTCGGGGCCGTCCTCGCGGTCGTCATCCTGTCGGTGCAGAGCGCCGCGCTCATCGCGGCGACGTCGTCGCAGTACCTGCGCCGTCCGCTCGCCGCGGCCGAGGTGTTCCGCGAGGGAGCTCGCGCCGCGCCGCGCATCATCGGGGCGAGCCTGCTCGTCTTCCTCATCGTGCTCGTGCTCTGGGTCGCGCTCGTCATCGTGGCCGTCCTCGCGAACCAGGCGATCCTCTTCGCCCTCGGCGTCCTCCTCGGGCTGGCGGCGACGGTCTACATCTTCGCCTCCACGCTCGTCGCGCCGGTCGTCGCCACGCTCGAGCACGCGGGCCCGGTGACGGCCCTCCAGCGATCGTGGTGGCTCTCCCACGGGAGCCGCTGGCGCATCATCGGCCTGCAGCTCCTTCTCCTCGTGCTGAACGCCGTGATCGGCGCGCTGCTCTCGGCGCTCCTCCTCGGCTCGCTCATCTCCGACCCGACGGCTCGGACGATCGTCCAGCAGGCCGCGAACCTCATCACGAACATCGCCTGGGCGCCGGTGCAGTGGGGCACGTTCGCGGTGCTGTACTACGACCTGCGGGTGCGCCGCGAGGCCTTCGACCTCCAGCTCGCCGCGGAGGCGCTGCCGCGAGAGCCGTAGCGCGCGCGCTCGCGCTCGCCGTCGCGATCGCGCTGCTCTTCCCGAGCGTCGCCCTGGCCGACACGGTGTCGTTCGCGCAGTACCGCGAGCGTCTCGAGCAGGGCCACGACCTGCTCGTGCGGGCCCGGGCCGCGCCCGCGGCGCTGCGCGGCGCGCTCGTCGGCGACGCGCAGGCGCTGCTGCGGCGCACGGACGCGGTGACGCTGCCGTCGGGCCAGACGATCGCCGTCGACGACGCCGCGCTCGGCGCGACCATCGAGGGCACCGACGCGTCGCTCGACGCCGCGATCGCGCGCGTGAACGCCCGCCTCGCCATGCTCGTCCGGGTCGGCCGGCCCGCGATCGACCCCGCGGCGGCCGACGCGCGACTGCGCGAGATCGCGCGGCAGGCCGGCGCCGGAGCGGGGAGCGCCGATCTCTTCGACCTGCTCGGCCGCGTCCTCCTGCGGTTCATCTCCGGGCTGCGCGGTCCGGGCGTCGACCCGCGGCAGCTCCTCACGGCCGTCGGCCTGCTCGGCATGGCGGTCATCCTGTTCGTGGTCGCCACGCTCGGCCGCGCGCTGCCCGAGCGCGTGCGCCGCGAGGTGCTCGCCGGCGGCGGGCCGGCCGAAGAGCGCGGCGATCCGCTCGCGCACCTGCGCGCCGCCGAGGAGGCGCTCGCGGCCCGACGCACCCGCGACGCGCTCCACGCGCTCTACCTCTACGTCATCGCGGCGCTCGCCGCGCGCGACGTGATCCGCTACGACCCCGCGCTCACCGACCGCGAGCTCCTCGCGCGCGCGAGCGCGATCCCGCACGCCGATTCGCTGCGCGACCTCGTCGCGATCTACGAGCGCTCGTGGTTCGGACTGCGCGAGCCGTCGGCGGACGAGGCGCGACGCGCGCGCGAGCTCGCGCTGCGGATCGCCCCATGAGGCGCGTCGATCCGCTCTACCTCGCGTCCGCCGCCTTCGCGATCGTGGCCATCGCGGTCCTCGTCGCGACCGCCGCCGCGCCGAGCGCGAGCGCCTCGCGCAGCGGATCGGTCTACGACGACGGGCCCGGCGGCGCGGGAGCGCTGCGCCGCTACCTGACGGCGATGGGCGCGTCGACGACGACCATCGAGGGCACCGCGTTCGAGGCGAGCGGTCCGTCCGTCGTCATGCTCCTGGGCGCCACCGAGAGCGTCAGCGAGGCCGACGCGGCGCGCGTGCACGACTTCGTCGTGTCCGGTGGGACGGTCGTGCTCGCGACGGACCTCGGCTTCGCGGAGCGTCCGCTCCTCGACGCGTTCGGCATGCGCGTCACGGGCGTCGCCGCGCCGGGCGAGCACGAGCTGCGGTCGGCGGCCTTCGCCGATCCGCCGGCGCGGACGCTCTCGATCGACCGCGGCGCCGCGCTCGGGGTGGGCCCGAACGCCGACATCCTCGCGACCGACGGGCGCGCGCCGATCGTGGCGAGCGTGAAGGAGGGGAGCGGGCTCTTCATCGTCGTCGCGAGCCTGTGGCCGTTCACCGGCGCGGGGCTCGCGGAGGCGGACAACGCGCGCGTCGTGCTCGCGCTGGTGAAGCCCGCGCTCGGGCGCGGCACGCTCGCGTTCGACGAGTACCACCACGGCGTGCATCCCACGAGCGACATCACCGTGCTCGTGCAGGAGACGTGGCCCGGACGCGCGCTCGTGTTCGCCGCCGCGGTCGCCTTCCTGTACCTCCTGCTGTCGGGGCGCCGGCTCGGACCGCCGGTGCCGCTCGAGGCGCGTCCCGCGCGCTCCAGCCTCGAGTACATCCGGGGCTTCGCGGGACTGGTCCGGCGATCGGGCCGCGGCGAGATCGCGCGCATGCGCCTGCGCGCTGATCTGCGTGCCGGCCTCGCGCGCCGGCTCGGGCTCGATCCCGCGACGCCCTTCGAGCGCGTCGTCTCGGCGCTCGCGGTGCACGACCGCGAGCGCGCCGCGCAGGCGCGCGCGCTCGACGAGGCGCTCGCGCGGCCCTTGCGCGAAGACCGGCTCCTTCGTACCGTCGCCCAGATCGACCGTCTGCTGGCGGAGCCGTGACCGCGCTGCGCGAGGTATCGGAACGTTTCGGCCGCGACGTGCATCGCATCGTCGTCGGCCAGGACGAGACGGTGCGCCTCGCGTTCATCGCGCTCGTGCTCGGCGGGCATCTGCTCATCGAGGGCGTGCCCGGGACGGCCAAGACGCTGCTCGCGCGCACGATCGCGCAGCTCATCGGCGGCACGTTCAAGCGGATCCAATTCACGCCCGACCTCATGCCGAGCGACATCACCGGCACCTCGGTGTACGAGATCACCACGAGCGCGTTCCGCATCAAGGAGGGCCCGATCTTCGCCAACGTCGTCCTCGCCGACGAGGTGAACCGCGCGCCGGCGAAGGCGCAGGCGGCGCTGCTCGAGGCGATGGAGGAGCGGCAGGTGACGCTCGAGGGCGAGGCGCGGGCGCTGCCGCACCCGTTCCTCGTGCTCGCGACGCAGAACCCGGTGGAGTACGAGGGCACGTACCCATTGCCCGAGGCCGAGCTCGACCGCTTCCTCTTCAAGGCGGTCGTGCGCTACCCCGAGGCGGGCGAGGAGCGGACGATCCTGCGCGCGCACGACAAGGGACAGCCCCTCGCGAACGTGAGCGGCCTGGAGCCGTTCGCGGCGGGGACCATCGAGGCCTGCGCCGCCGAGGTGGAGGCGGTGACCGTCGAGGACTCCGTGCTCGATTACGTCGTGCGGATCGTCGAGGAATCGCGCCGCTCGCCCGATCTCATCCTCGGCGCGAGCCCGCGCGCCGGCGTCCACCTGCTGCGCGCCGCGAAGACCGCCGCCGCGATGGAGGGCCGCGACTTCGTGACCCCCGACGACGTGAAGGCGCTCGCCATCCCGACGCTCCGCCACCGCATCGTGCTGCGCGCCGAGGCCGAGATCGAGGGGCTCGACGCCGACGCGGTCTGCCGCCGCGTGCTGGCGCGGCTCGACGTGCCGCGGTGACGCGGCGTCGTCGCCATCCGCGCTGGCGGGTCCTGCCGCGGCGGCGGCGTCGCGTGCTCGGGAGTTGGCCTCCCCGCCACCACCGTATGCGTGATGGCACATCCGCGGCGGGGCCCCTCCACTCTCCTCTCGCACGCGACCGCCGCCGCCGCGTCACCCGCGAGCGACATCGCCGTTGCGTCTCCGTCCTCGTCGCGGCATCGCCTGCCCGCACGCCTACGAGGCTCACCGCGTGAGCCGCGTCCCGCTTCCGCGGCCGAGGCTCTTCGCGATCGTGCTCGCGGCGGCGGTGCCCCTTGCGCTCGGCGTCTGGTCGCCGCTCTTCGTCGCGCTCGCGGCGGCGATCGTCGCGGTCGCGCTGTTGCTCGCGGCGGTGGACGCGCTCGCGACGCCGCGGCCCGACGCGGTGCGCGTCGCGCGCGTCGGCGACCGGCAGCTGTCGATCGGCGTCGGCAACCGCGTCGCGCTGCGCGTGAGGAATCCGTTCCTGCGCCCGCTCCGCGCGGCGCTGGTGGATTCGGTGCCGCCGTCCTTCGACGTCGATCGCCGCCGCATCGAGGTGGCGCTGCCGCCGGGCGGCGCCCAAGAGGTCGAGTACGTCACGCGCCCGCGGCACCGCGGCACGTTCAGCTTCGGCGACGTGCATCTGCGCGTGCGCGGCCCCCTCGACCTGGTGGAGAAGCAGGGCCGCGTCGCGGCGTCGGCGCCCGCGAACGTGTACCCGGACCTGCACGAGATCCGCCGCTACGAGGTGACGCTCCGTCGCGGCCTCGCGTACGACGCCGGTCAGCGGCGGGCGCGCGTGCCGGGAGCGGGCACGATCTTCGAGCGGCTGCGCGAGTACCTCCCCGACGACGACCCGCGCTCGATCTCGTGGACCGCGACCGCGCGGCGCGGCAGGCCGATCACGGTCGAGTACGAGACCGAGCGGCAGCAGCGCATCCAGATCCTCCTCGACGCGGGGCGGATGATGTCGAGCACGCTCGGCGGTCTCACCAAGCTCGACCACGCCGTGAACACCGCGCTCATGCTGTCGTACGTCGCGATCGCGAAGGGCGACGAGGTCGGGCTCCTGGGGTTCGCGGACACCGTCCGCGCCTACGCGGTCCCGCGCCGCGGCCGCCGCCAGTTCCTCCGGCTCACCGAGGAGCTCCGGCGCATCGAGGTCACGACCACGGAGCCGGACTACCGTGCGGCCCTGGAGTTCCTCCGCGCGCGCTCGGGCCGCCGGTCGCTCGTCGTGCTGTTCACCGACCTCGTCGACGAGGACGCGTCGCGCGCGCTCGTCGCCGCCGTCACGCGCCTCGCGGGCCACAACCTCGTGCTGTGCTGCCTCCTCGCGGATCCGCGGCTCGCCGAGACGGCGTCGGGCGTCCCGGCGTCGACGGCCGAGCTCTTCGAGAAGGTGGTCGCGGAGGACGTGCGCGACGCGCGGCAGCGCGCGCTCGCGATCCTGCGCCGCCGCGGCGTCCACACCATCGACGTGCCGGCGGAGCATCTCACCGTCGCCACGATCCAGCGCTACCTCGAGCTCAAGCGACGCTTCCTGTGACCGGATCGGTCGTGACCTGGACCGCCGCGCGGTCGCGCCGCGTGAACGAGCGCCCGGCGACGAGGATGTATCCCCACAGGAGCGCGCCCGTCGCGACGCCCACCGCGGCCTTCACCGCGTCGGGCGCGCCGCTCGGGGAGAGGAAGCCCTCGAGGAGTCCCGCGACGCCGAGCACGGGGATGACGAGGAGCATGACGCGGGCGGACTGGCCGGCGCCCGCGCGGAGCGCGTCGACCCGGGCGCGATCGCCCGGCCGCAGGATGGCCCACGCGAGCCGAAGGCCCGCGCCGCCCGAAAGGAAGATGGCGGAGAGCTCGAGCACGCCGTGCCCGGCGATGAACGCGAGCAGGCCGCCGGCGAGCCCGTAGCCCTGCACGACCGCGAAGATCGTGCCGAGCATCGCGCCGTTCGTCGCGAGCACGTAGACCGTGAGCAGTCCCGCGGTCATGCCGCCCGCGAACGCGACGACGGCGACGCGGACGTTGTTCACGATGATCAGCGGACCGGCGATCGCGCGGAAGCCCTCGGGGATGTCCGTCCAGAGCTGGCGCCGCGCCAGCTCGTCGCGCATCTCGGGCGGGAGCGCGGTCTGCGCGACCGCGGGAAGCGCGAGCCCGATGACGTACGTGGCGATCGCGAAGACGAGCGACAGACCGAAGGCCACGCCCGTCCACGGGAGCTGCGCGCGGACCGACGCGGGCAGCTCGCGCAGGAGGAAGCCGCGCAGGCGGCGGCCGCTCGTCGGTGCCTCGCTGTACACGAGCGCGTGCGCCGCCGCGACGAGATCGTTCAGGCGTTCGGTGGCGACGTCGCGCGGGAAGTCGCGGCGTGCGATCGCGAGATCGGACGTGGTCGCGCGGTACAGATGGCCGAGCTCGAGGACCTCGTCCGCCGAGAGCCGGTCCACGCGGCCGCGCGCGCGAGACACGAGCCGGCCCAGCCGCGCCCAGCGCGCGCGCCGATCCTCCACGAACCGGTCGATGGTCACGGCTGCGAACGTACCATGACCTCATGGCGGTCCAGCTGGGCCGGCTCGAGGTCGAGACCCCCGACCACGTCGTGCTCCGGTATGACCTCGCGGGCGGCGGCAACCGCGGATTCGCGGCGATCGTCGACTTCGTCATCGCCACGCTCGTGTTCGTCGGCGCGCTCTTCGGCTTCTCGCTCCTGATCCGCGACGGGCGCGGCGCCGCGACGCAGCTCTTCGGCGTGCTCGTGCTCGCGACCTTCGCCGTCGCCTGGTCGTACTTCGTGCTCCTGGAGTGGCTCTGGCAGGGCCAGACCGTCGGGAAGCGGATCTACGGCCTGCGCGTCATACGCGACGACGGTGCGCCCGCGGGCTTCATCGCCGTCCTCATCCGCAATCTCCTGCGCATCGTCGACTTCCTGCCGGCGTTCTACGGACTCGGCCTGCTCACGATCATCGTGACCCCGCGCTCGCAGCGGCTCGGCGACCTCGCCGCCGGCACGTACGTCGTTCGGGCGCCGCGTCCGCAGCTCGATTACTTCTCGCTGCGCACGGTGACGCCGATCGCCGAGGGCGCGACCGTGGAGCTGCGCGCGCTCCCGGGCGAGGCGCAGCGCCTCGTGCGCGAATTCGTAGCGCGCGAGTCGGAGCTCGCCCCGGCCGATCGGGCGCGCCTCGCGCGTCGGATCGCCGAGCGCGTTCGCCCGTACGCGCGCGAGGCGGCCCCGATCGAGGACGACGTGGAGTTTCTGCGCGCCGTGGCGCGCTCGCTGCGCGCGTCGGCCGGCGGGCGCTGATGGACGAAATCAGTCCCCGGCGGCGCTCGCCTTCTCGGCGTCGAGCCTCTCGAGGACCTTTGGATACGCCTCGCTCATGCAGCAGCGGCAGGCCTTGTACCACTCGCGCATGCCCGCATCGACCATCGGCAGCTCGTCGCGGTGCGCGTGCGCGGCGTCGTGCGCGCCGGCCTTCAGCCACGCATCGACCCTAGTGGTCGCGCGCCTCCGCGACGTCCACCACCATGCCGCAGATCGGATCGAGCAGCTTCGTCATGTGAGCTTCCTTTCAGCGATCGATCGTCGCGCCACGCAGGCGCAGCGAGTTCGTGACGACGGTGACCGAGGAGATCGCCATCGCGCCGGCCGCGAAGATCGGCGAGAGCACGACGCCGAAGAGCGGGTAGAGCGCGCCCGCCGCGAGCGGGATGAGCGCGACGTTGTAGAAGAACGCCCAGAAGAGGTTCATCCGGATCGTGCCGACCGTCTTGCGCGCGAGACGGAGCGCCCGCGGCACGCCGCGCGGATCGCCGCCCACGAGGACGATGCCGGCGGACGCGATCGCGACGTCCGTGCCGCTCCCGATCGCGACGCCGAGGTCGGCCTGCGCGAGAGCGGGCGCGTCGTTGACGCCGTCCCCGACCATCGCGACCGTGCGGCCCGACCGCTGGAGCTCGCCGATGAGCGCCGCCTTCGCGTCGGGCCTCACCTCGGCCCTCACCTCGTCGATACCGAGCTTCGCCGCGATCGCAGCGGCGGTGCGGCGCGTGTCGCCCGAGACGAGGAGCGTGCGGAGGCCCATGCGTCGCAGATCCGCGATCGCCTCGGCCGACGCGGCGCGGGGGACATCGGCGAGCGCGAGGATCGCGAGCGGCTTGCCGTCGATCGTGGCGACGAGCGGCGTCTTGCCGGCGACCTCGTGGTGAGAGATGAGTCCATCGCCGAGATCCGCGAAGCCGTGCGCGGCCGCGAACGCCTTGTTGCCCACGTACACCTCGTGCCCGTCGACCACTGCGTGGATGCCCTGCCCCGGGAACGACTCGAACCGCTCGGGTTCGACGACGGTGATCCCCTTCGTCTGGGCCGCCTCCACCACCGCGCTCGCGAGCGGATGCTCCGAGCGCAGCTCGGCGCTCGCCATGAGGCGCAGCGCCTCGTCCTCGCCGAGATCCGCGCACACGAGCACGTCCGTCACCTCGGGCCTGCCGACGGTGAGCGTCCCGGTCTTGTCGAAGGCGACCGTGTCGACGCGCTGCGCCGCTTCGAGGGCGAGCGCGCTCTTGATGAGGATGCCGCGCGACGCGCCGCGCCCGGTCCCGACCATGATCGCGGTCGGCGTGGCGAGGCCGAGCGCGCACGGGCACGCGATGATGAGGACCGCGACGAATGCCGTGAGCGCGTGCGTGATGACGGGCGCCGGACCGAAGAGGACCCACCCGACGAACGCCAGGCCCGCGATCGCGAACACGATGGGCACGAAGATCGCGGCGATCCGATCGACGAGCCGTTGGATGGGGGCCTTCGAGGCCTGTGCGTCTTCGACCAGGCGCACGATCTGCGCGAGCGTGGTGTCCTGCCCGACGCGCGTGACCCGGAATCGCAGCGAGCCGGTCGTGTTCAGCGTTCCGCCGGTCACGTCGTCGCCGGCCTTCTTCTCGACCGGGATCGATTCGCCCGTGAGCATCGACTCGTCCACCGCGGACGCGCCGGCGAGCACGAGGCCGTCGGTCGCGATCGTCTCGCCCGGGCGAACGAGCACGACGTCGCCGACCGTCAGCTGCTCGACGGGCACGTCCTCCTCGAGGCCGCCGGGTCGCCGCACGCGGGCGGTCTTGGCGCCGAGCGCCAGGAGCGCGCGGATCGCGTCGCCGGTGTGCGCGCGGGCGCGTGCCTCCATGAATCGGCCCGCGAGCACGAGGGCGATGATCGCGCTGGAGGTCTCGTAGTAGAGGCTGTCGCGCGGCTCGAGGCCGTTCGCACGGAAGAGGTCCGGCAGGAACGTCGCGAGCACCGACAGCCCGTAGGCGGCGGTCGTCCCGACGGCGATGAGCGTGTTCATGTTGCTCGTGCCGTGGCGTGCCGCGTTCCACGCGGCGCGATAGAAGGGCGCGCCGGCCCACAGCTGGACCGGCGTCGCGAGCAGGAACAGCGCGTACGGCCGCCATTCCGCGCGCTCCAGCTCCGGGACGAAGAGGGGGAGGACCATCGAGAGGAGCATCGCGAGCGCGCCGAGCACCGCCGCGACGACGAGCCGGCGCCGCAGCGAATCGACGTAGCGAAGCCGCAGCGCGCGCTCGTCCTCGACGGCGGCGGCGCGCGCGGCGTCGCCCTCCGGGATGACGAGCGCGCCGTATCCCGCGCGCTCGACCGCCTTCACCATCGCGGCGAGGTCGGCCGTCGCGCCGTCGAGACGCACGGTCGCGCGCTCGTTCGCGAGGTTGACCTCGGCGGAGACCACGCCGGGAACGCTCTCGAGGGCGGTCTCGACGGACCGCACGCACGACGCGCAGGTCATGCCGGTGATCGCGAGCTCGCGCTTCTCCGTGACCGGCGTGCTCGGGACCGCGGTCGGAACGGTGACGGTCATTTGCGTGCGAGCGCGAAGAGGTCGGTCAGCTCTTCGATCATCTTATCGTTGCGGCCCTGCTTGAACCCCGTGGGCACGCAGCTGGACAGGTGGCCCTTCAGGATCTCGGCCTCGACCTTCTGCAGCGCGCGCTCGACGGCGAAGGTCTGCTTCAGGACGTCGACGCAGTAGGTGTCGTCCTGGACCATCTTGCGGATCCCCTTGATGTGGCCTTCGATGGACGCAAGGCGAGCGTCCAGCTCGGCGCGGTCGGCTTTCATGTGTCCTCCCTCTCTTTCCGGTATCCCATCCCTATGGGGAGGGGGTACGCCTCAGGACCATCCTAGCAGGCCTGACAACCGCCGAAAGGCGCTCGATGAAGCGCACCTGGTAGGTATCGGCGGTCGGAGCGCTCGCTCGGCCGACATTTGACACCGCGCGGATCGACCTATGGAATGGTCTTCGCATGGCGACCGCAGAACGCACGTTCCCCGTCGCGCAGCCCCGTTACACGGGTCTGCTCGAGTGGATCACCACGACGGATCACAAGAAGATCGGGATCCTCTACATCGGGACGACGTTCCTGTTCTTCCTCGCCGGCGGCCTGCTCGCGCTCGGCATCCGCACGCAGCTCGCGACGCCGGACGGCACGGTCCTGACGGCGCAGCAGTACAACGAGGCCTTCACGATGCACGGGACGACGATGGTCTTCCTGTTCGTCGTGCCGGTGTGGACCGGCTTCGCGAACTACATCATCCCGCTGCAGATCGGCGCGCGCGACATGGCGTTCCCGAGGCTCAACGCGCTCTCGTACTGGCTCCTCGTCGCGGGCGCGATCGTCCTGTACTCGTCGTTCATCTTCGGGCTGCCGGCGGCCGGCTGGACGTCGTACGTGCCGCTCTCGACCGCGCAGTTCTCCCCGGGCCGCGGCGTCGATATCTGGATCCTCGGGCTCACGATCCTCGGGTTCTCGTCGATCTTCGGCGCGCTGAACATGATCGTCACGATCTTCGCGCTGCGCTGCCCCGGCCTCACGTTCCACCGCCTGACGCTGTTCTGCTGGAGCGTCCTCGTCACGAGCTTCCTGCTCATCCTCGCGATGCCGTTCCTCACCGTCGCGGGCGTGCTGCTGCTCTTCGATCGGATGGCGGGGACGAACTTCTTCGCCGTGTCGGAGGGCGCGGACCCGCTGCTCTGGCAGTACCTCTTCTGGTTCTTCGGCCACCCCGAGGTCTACATCATGATCCTGCCCGGGTTCGGGGTCGTCTCGGAAGTGCTGCCGGTGTTCTCGCGCAAGCCCATCTTCGGCTACAAGATGATCGCGTACTCATCCGTCGCGATCGGCTTTCTGTCGTTCGGCGTCTTCGTCCACCACATGTTCGTCGCGGGCATCGACCCCGCACTCCAGGTCTTCTTCATGTCGTCGACCATGCTCATCGCGGTGCCGACCGGCGTGAAGATCTTCTCGTGGCTCGGCACGATCTGGGGCGGGGCGCTGCGCTTCAAGACGGCCATGCTCTTCGCCCTCGGCTTCATCGCGGTCTTCACCATCGGCGGCATCTCCGGCGTGTTCCTCGGGTCGGTGCCCGTCGACATCCAGCTGTCCGACACGTACTACGTGATCGCGCACATCCACTACGTGCTCGTCGGCGGCGCGCTCTTCACGTTCTTCGCCGCCTGCTACTACTGGATCCCGAAGATGAGCGGCCGGCTGCTCTCGGAGAAGCTCGGCCAGCTGCACTTCTTCCTGTTCTTCGTCGGCTTCAACCTCGCCTTCTTCCCGATGCACCAGCTCGGGCTCGAGGGCATGCCCCGTCGCACGTATCACTACCCGCAGTCGCCGGAGTGGGGATTCCTGAATCTCGTCTCCACGATCGGCGTCTACCTCATCGCCCTCGCGGTCACGGTCTTCATCTGGAACTTCGTGTCGAGCGTCCTCATGAAGAACGGGCGCATCGCCGACGACGACCCGTGGGAGGGCGACACGCTCGAGTGGGCGACCTCGTCGCCGCCGCCCCCGTACAACTTCGCGCGGATCCCCGTCGTGCGCAGCGCGCGGCCGCTCAAGGAAGACCTGCCGCATTAGCTTTTCCTTGCTCGTCGCTCGGGCTTAGTCTCATTCGGTGACTCTCGGACCCCGCTATCGCGCTCTCGTCTACCTCACGCTCTTCGTCTCGTTCCTGGTCGTCGTGTGGGGTGGCGTCGTGCGCGTCACCGGATCCGGCCTCGGCTGTCCCGACTGGCCAACCTGCCACGGCCAGTTCCTGCCGAGCCTCGACCCGGCGACGCGGATCGAATGGCTCCACCGCTTCCTGGGCGTCGCGGGTGGCGTCACGCTCGCCGCGCTCGGAGTGACGACGATCCTCCTGCACCGCGACAACCGGCGCGTCCTCGCGCTCGTCGTCGCCGCCGGCGTGCTGTACGTCCTCCAGGCCGTGCTCGGGGCGGTCGTGGTCCTGCTCGAGCTGCCGGACACGTGGGTGACCGCGCACCTCGCGAACGCCGAGCTCGTCCTCGCGGTGCTCACGACGCTCGCGGTGGGCGTGCGGTGGCCGTCGGCGATCGCCCCACGCCGGCGGAGCGCGCCCTGGACCTCGCTCCTGCTCGCCGGCGCGGTCGGCACCTTCGTCCTGCTCCTCACCGGCGCGTACGTGCGCGGCGCGGGCGCGTCGATGGCCTGCACGACGTGGCCGCTCTGCGACAGCGGCGCGTTCCCGCTCGCCGGCGCGCCGGCGCTCCACATGGCGCACCGCTGGGTGTCCGGCGTCGTGGGCGTCGTCGTGCTCGCGGGATGCTGGCAGGCGTGGAAGCACCGCCGCGAGGCGGAGGGGCTCGGCCCGCTCGCCGTCGTGACGGCGGTCGTGTTCGTCGTACAGGTCGCCGTCGGGGCGCTGAACCCGCTCACCGGCTTCTCGCCCTGGGCGCTCGGCGCGCATCCCGCGGTCGCGTCGCTGCTCTGGTGCTGCGTGGTCGCGATGACCGTCGTGGCCTGGCATCCGAGCGCGCCGTCGCGCGAGATGGTGTCGGACCTCGTCGCGCTCACGAAGCCCTCGATCATGTCGCTGCTGCTGCTCACCGCGCTCGGCGGCATGTTCCTCGCGGAGCGCGGCGTGCCGAGCTTCACGCTCCTCGCCGCGACGCTCGTGGGCGGCGCGGCCGCGAGCGGCGGCGCGTCGGCGCTGAACCACTACTTCGACCGTGACATCGACGAGCGCATGCGCCGCACGAAGCGGCGTCCGCTCCCGTCGCAGCGCGTCGCCGACGAGTGGGCGATCGGCATGGGGATCGGCCTCAACGTCGTCGCCTTCGCGGTGCTCGCGATCTGGACGAACGTGCTCGCCGCGTCGCTCGCGATCGCCGGAACGCTGTTCTACATCTTCGTGTACACGCTCTGGCTCAAGCGGACGACGGTGCAGAACATCGTCATCGGCGGTGCCGCGGGCGCGATCCCGCCGCTCGTCGGATGGGCCGCGGTCACCGGATCGCTCGACCTCGAGGCGTGGCTGCTCTTCGCGATCGTCTTCTTCTGGACGCCGGCGCACTTCTGGGCGCTCGCGCTCCTCATCCGCGACGACTACGCGCGCGCGGGCGTCCCGATGCTGCCGGTCGTCCGCGGCGAGGAGGCGACGACCTGGGGCATCTTCACGTACGCCCTCTCGCTCGTCCCGCTCTCGCTCCTGCTCTTCGTCGCCGGCGGGCTCGGTCTCATCTACCTCGCGGCCGCGATCGCGCTCGGCGTCGCGTTCGTCGTGTACGCGGTCCGGCTCCTGCGCGCCGCGGTCGATCGCCGCCGCGCGATGGCCCGCGGGGTCTACCTGTACTCGCTGCTCTACCTCGCCCTGCTCTTCGTCGCGATCATGGTGGACTCGTCATTGAAGCTGTAGCGATCGTCCTCGCGGTCCTGGCCGGCGCGATCTACGCGCGCGGCGTCCGTCTCTCGCGCCGCCGCTGGCCCTGGTGGCGGACCCTGGCGTTCTTCCTCGGCCTGGCGGCGCTGGTGGTGGCCCTCGCGTCGGGGATCGAGATCCTCGCCAGCGACCTCTTCAGCGTCCACATGCTGCAGCACATGCTGCTCACGATCGTCGCGGCGCCGCTGCTCATGGTGGGCGCGCCGGTGCGCTCGCTGCTGCGCGGCCTCCCGCCGGTCCTGCGCACGGGGCTCGTCCGGCCGCTCGCCGGCGCGGCCGCCGTCCGCGGGCTCCTCCACGCCTTGCGCAATCCGATCGTCGCCGTCGCGATCTACGTGGGCGGCCTCTACCTCTGGCACTGGCCGTCGCTCTACGACGCCGCCGTCGAGAACGAGGGCCTGCACGCGCTCGAGCACGCGCACTTCTTCATCGGCGCGCTGCTCTTCTGGAGCGTGGTCATCGACCCCGAGCCGTTCAAGGGCACGCTGCCGTACGCGGCGCGGATCGTGTACCTCCTGCTCGCCGGCGCCGCGCAGAACACGGTGCTCGGCGGCATCCTGGCCTTCTCGACCCGCGTGCTCTACGCGCACTACGAGGGGCGCGCTCCGCTCCACGGCGTCGACGCGCTCACCGATCAGCGCCTCGGCGGCGCGATCATGTGGGTGCCGGGCGACACGATCTTCCTCGTCGCCGCGTCCGTCGCGTTCTTCATGTGGCTCGAGCAGGAGGAGCGCGAGCAGCGCCGGCGCGAGGGAGGTAATCTCAGAGCGTGATCCCACGCCTCGCCGCCGCCCTGTGTCTCGTTGTGCTCGTCGTGTCCTGCGGCGCGGGCCAGCCGGAAACGCTTCCCGGCGACGTCCAGGTGGCGGTGGAGATGAAGGATTACTCGATCGCGCTCAGCGTCACGAGCGTTAAAGCGGGCGTCGTGAAGTTCGGCGTGCGCAACATGGGCGGCATGCCGCACCAGTTCGACCTGATCAAGACCGACCTCGCCCCCGACAAGCTTCCGATCGACTCGGCCGCCGCCAAGGCGAAGGAAGACGGTCTCGTGAAGCAGGTGCTCAACATCGGTCCCGGGAAGGTCGCGACAACGAGCGCCGACCTCCAGCCCGGCCACTACGTGATCATCTGCAACGTCGCGGGCCACTACCAGCTCGGGATGCGCGCGGAGCTAAAGGTCGAGTAATCGCCGCGGTAGACCTCGCGTCACTTCAGCGTGAGCAGCCACTGGACGATGTCGTGGGCCTGCTCGTCCGAGAGCCCGAGGTTCGGCATGAGCGTGCCCGGCTTCACGGCGGGCGGATTCTTGATCCACTTCGTGAGGTTCTCTTCGTTCACCGGCCCGCCCGCGCCACCCGCGATGCCGGTCTTCTTGCTCGCGATGTGCGTGAGGTCCGGCCCGACCTTGCCCTGCGCGGTCGTGCCCTGGACGGTGTGGCAGCCGGTGCACGGCAGCGAGAGGAACGTCTCGCGGCCCTTCTTCGTCGCCGGGTCGGTGCCGCGGTTGGCTTCCGCCACGGCGCTCTTCGCCCAGGCCGCGAAGTCGTCGGGCGTATGCACGACGAGCGTGATGAGCATGTCGGCGTGGCCGGTGCCGCAGAACTCGAAGCACTGGCCCTTGTAGGTCCCGGGCCTGTCCGCCTGGATCCAGAGGTCGGTCTTGCGGCCGGGCACCGCGTCCTTCTTGCCGCCGATGTTCGGCACCCAGAACGAGTGGATGACGTCCTTCGACGACAGGAGGATGTGGACCTTGGTGTTCACCGGGATGTGCAGCTCGGTCGCGGCCTGCAGGTACGAGCCGTCGCTCAGCTTGAACCGGTCGTCCTTCGGGTAGCTCATGACCCACGTCCACTGCTGGCCCTGCACGTCGACGGTCATGCCGGCGTTGCTCGTGTCGTTCATGAAGGTGAGCTTCTGGAACGACAGGACCGAGAAGCTGATGACCATGAGCGTCGGGACGACGGTCCAGAGGAGCTCGAGGACGTTATGGCTGTGGAACTGTCGCGCGACGTGTCCGGGGCGATCGCGGAACCTCAGGCCCGCGTAGATGAGACCGCCGTCCACGATCGCGAGGACGACGACGGCGCAGACGAACATGATCCAGTAGACGTCAGCTGAGGCCCGCGCCTGCGGGCCAAGGGGATCATTCGGCCACGGTCCCATGCGCCGCCAAGACTACGGCCTGATTTCGACACACGCCAACCGGCCCCATACACTCGGCGCCGTGGCGGGACAGCACGGGATGAGCAGCCCGGAGGAGCACGAGATCCACCTTCCCGAACCCAGCATCTCGCCGCCGCTGCTCGGCCTCGGCGTGGTCATCCTCGCGTTCGGCGTGCTGTTCGGGCTGCCGCTCATCGTGCTCGGGTTCGCGGTCTTCCTCATCGGCCTCGTCACCTGGCTCATCGACGACGCGCGCGCGTACGCGAGTGCGCCGGACGAGGGCCATCACTAGATGAGCACGCGCCTCGAGGACCGTCCCATCATCCGCGGCCGCCGCGAGCGTCCGCGCGACCGGCTCCCGGTGAACGAGACCGGCTACGAGTCGCAGCCGGCGCGGTTCACGTCCGGGATGTGGGCGGTCATCCTGTTCGTCTCGTCCGAGGTGATGTTCTTCGGCGCCCTGTTCACGTCGTACTTCTACCTGCGCGGGCGGATCCCCGAGTGGGAGCCCGTGTTCCAGCGCTGCGCGTCAGCGGTGTGCGAGAAGCCGACCTACGCGGTCGATCCGATCCTCGGCGTCGGACTCCCGACGATCAACACGATCGAGCTCGTCCTCTCCAGCATCACCATGCAGCTCGCGGTGAACGCCATCAGGAAGGGGAACCGCACCGCGCTGCGCAACTGGCTCATCCCGACGCTCATCCTCGGCATCGCCTTCCTCGTCGGCCAGGGCTACGAGTACACGCAGCTCGGCTTCCTGCCGGACAACGGCGTGTTCGCCGCCGTCTTCTTCACGCTCACCGGCTTCCACGGCGCCCACGTGACCGGCGGCGTGCTCATGAACGCCTACGTCTTCCTGCGCACCAGCAAGGGCCACTTCACCGCGAACCGGCATCTCGCCGTCGAGGCCGCGTCCGTCTACTGGCACTTCGTCGACATCGTCTGGATCGGCCTCTTCACGACCATCTACATCATCGGGTAGCCCCGGCCGCCGAACCCCTTCGCCTGCCCCGCCGTTCTTCTCTTCGTGAGACGCTACCCGCTCGTCGCGGCCCGCTCGCCCGTCACGACGCCGGCCGCCGATGTCGACGCGGGAACGTTCGAGGTCCGCTACCCCTGCTTGAGCAAGGCACGGATGTCCGACACGAGATCGTTCACCGCGATGTCGGAATGGACGATCTCGCGCTCGCGGCCGCTCGCGTCGAGCACGTAGATCGCGTCGTTGTGATCGACGCCCCTGCCCGTCGGCGAGCTGAACGCGCCGACGCCGTACGCGGACCACACCGCCTGCAGCTGCGCGCGCGCGCCGATGAGGTACCGCCAGTTCGAGCTGAGGTCGTGCGCGGCGGAGAAGGCGCGCACCTCGCTCGGCGTGTCGCCGTCGGGATCGACCGACACGGCCACGAACCGCACGCGCGAAGCGTCCGCCCCGAGCGCCTGCTGCGCCGCGCGGAACTTCGCCGCCGTGATCGGGCACACGTCGGGGCAACGCGTGTAGAGGAAGGCCATCGCGACGACGTTCCCGCGCAGCGACGAGAGCGTCACCGCGTCGCCGGTGAGTCCGTCGGTGAGCGTGAAGTCCGGCGCGTCCTTGCCATCGAGCTCCGTCCCCGAGAGCCGCGTCGCGCTGGGGGAGCATGCGACGAGCGCGATCGCGAGCGCGATGCCGAGGATGCGGGTCACCGTCCGAGCATATGCGCGAGAATCGGGAATGCATGCCCCCCTTCGGCGTCCTCGTGCGATACGTGGTGCTCGTGCTCCTGTGGGGCTCGACCTGGGCGGCGATCAAGATCGGCGTCAGTGCGGTGCCGCCGTTCGTCTTCGCGTTCGAGCGCGCCCTCGCGGTGTCGATCGTCCTCACGGTCGCGTCGGTCGCGATCGGCGCCGGCTTCCCGCGCGATCGGCGCACGCTCGTCGCGGCGGCGGTGGCGGGCGTGGTGAACACCGGTTCGAGCTGGGCGATCATCTTCTGGTCCGAGCAGTACGTGCCGAGCGGGCTCGTCGCGGTCTTCGGAGCGGCGGGTCCGATCTGGACGGCCGTGTTCGCGCACTTCCTCGTCCACGGCGATCGGCTCTCCGCCACGAAGGTCGCGGGGCTCGTCCTCGGGATCGTCGGCATCGGCCTGCTCGTCGGCGCGCCGGACGCCGGCGCGCGCCCGGAGCCGATCGTCGCGGCCGTGCTCCTCGCGCTCATGCCCATCACCTGGGCCATCGGCACGATCGTCCAGGTCCGCGTGCTGCGCGAGGGCTCGCCGCTGCCGATCGTCGCGGTCGGGACATGGATGGGTGCGCTCGTGCTCGCGCCGTTCGCGCTGGCGCAGGCGTCGGCGCCCGGTTCGTGGACGTTCGACGTCGTCGTGGCGTTCGCGTATCTCGTCGTGTTCGGATCCTGCGTCGGTCTCGTGCTGCAGCTCTGGCTCACGCGCCGCCTGCGTCCGACCACCATGAACCTGTCGCAGCTGCTCATCTCGGCGCAGGCGCTCATCGTCGGCGCGGTCGCGTTGGGCGAGGCGATCACCTCGCGGATGCTCGTGGGCGCGGGCCTCGTCGGTCTCGCGATCGTCCTCAACGCCGTCGCCGGCGGCCGGCGCTCCGCGGAGATGACCGCGGGCCCGTCACCGGCCGACTAGCGTGGCCCGACCCTCGCCGTTCCGCGCCAGCGTGACCGGGCGCGTCGCGATCGTCGCGCACCGCGGCGCCTCGGCGGTCGCGCCGGAGAACACCATGACCGCCTTCCGTCTCGCGGCCGAGGCGGGGGCGGATCTCATCGAACTCGACGTCCATCTCACCGCCGACGGCGAGGCCGTCGTGATCCACGACGAGACGCTCGAGCGCACGACGAACGGCCGCGGCCTCGTCGGCGAGCGAACGCTCGCCGAGATCCGCGCGCTCGACGCCTCGCGTGGCGCCGGCGAGGGCGTGCCGACGCTCGAGGAGGTCGTCGCGTGGGCGCGCACGAGGACGCTCGGTCTCGCGCTGGAGATCAAGCAGCCGACCGCGGCGCTCGGCCGCGCGCCGTACGCGCGGATCGCCGACCGCGTCGCCGAGGTGATCGCCGCGCACGACCTGGTCGACCGCGCGATCGTCCATTCGTTCGACCACCCGACCGTCCTGCGCGTGCGGTCGCTGCTGCCGGAGGTCACGACCGCGGTGCTCTACGGGAGCGGCGTCTTCGTCGATCCGGTCGCGGTGGCGCGCGCGGCGGACGCGTCCGGCCTCCACCCGCGCTGGTCCTCGGTGACCGCCCCGCTCTGCGAGGCCGCGCACGCGGCCGGCCTCCACGTCCATGCGTGGGGCCTCCCGGAGCCGCACGACCGGGCCGTCATCGCGCGCCTGCTGGCGGCGGGAGTCGATTCGCTGAGCGCCGACGACCCCGCGGCCCTGCGCTTGCTCCTGGCCTTGCCCGCCGCCCCCTGAAGCAACTACGACGCCGTCGTAGTATTTCCCCGGGGACCACGGCCCGGAAGAAATACGCCCGATCTGGGGGGTCGGCCATATCCATTGACTTCGATCTGAATCTTTTTACGAGCGACCCGCGGCTGCTCGTACGCAGCGAAGACGCGGAGTACGACCGCGCCGCCGACGCGCTCGCGCAGCTCGCCGACCCCAACCGACTTCGCCTCCTCCACGCGCTACTCCTCGGCGAGGACACCGCGCAGCGCGCGGCCGTGTGGAGCGGCCTGCCGCAGCCGTTGGCCGAGCGCGAGCTCGCGGCGATGGCGCTCGCGGGGCTCGTGGAGCGGCACGACCTCGGCGCGGGCATCACCTATGTGCCGCGCGACGGCCATCACGTCGTTCAGCTCTACGTCGCGCTCGCGCACGGACGCGAGGGCATCGCCGAACGGCACCCGCGGATGCTCACGCGCCGGCGTCTCGGACGCGCGCGCAAGGCGGGATGACCTCGGCGTGAGCACGCCGCTCCGGCGGATACGGCGCGCGGCGACGGGTGACCTGCTCGGTCCCCTCGAGTCGGCGGTCATGGCGCGTCTCTGGAAGCGCGGACCCGCCACCGTCCGCGACGTCGTCGAGGAGCTCGGCCGCACACGCGATCTCGCGTACACGACCGTGATGACGGTGATGGTCCGTCTCCACGCGAAGGGCCTGCTCGCGCGCGAGCGCAACGGCAAGACGTACGTGTACCGCGCGGTCCGTAGCCGCGAGGAGCACGAGGTGCGCGTCTCGCGCGACCTCGCGCGCGGCCTCGTCTCGCAGTTCGGCGACGCGGCGCTCGCCGCGTTCTCGGCGGAGCTCGACGAGGTCGACGCGCAGCACCGCGCGGCGCTGCGCCGCATCGCGAAGGGACCACGCGATGCGCGCTGATCGCGCCTTCGCGCTCGTCCTCGCGCTCGCGCTGCTCTCGAGCGCGATCCTCGGCGCCCTCTTCGCGGCGATCGTCCCGCATGCCGCCCACGTGCTCAGCGTAGGCCCCGAGGACCTCGTCGACGCGGTGACGCTGCTGCTCCTCGTGCTCGCGACCTGCGGGATCGCGCTCGGCCTGGGGTCGCTGTTCCGGCAGCTGCTCCTCACGATGTCCCTCATCCGCTCGCTCGTCGCGCGTCGCGTCCTCACGCCACGACGCGTCGAGGCCGTCGCGCGCGGGCTCGGTCTCGTGGGCCGCATCGACGTGGTCGCGGACCCCCGGCCGTTCTCGTTCTGCTACTGGTTCCGCTCGCCACGCGTCTGCATCTCGAGCGCGCTCGTGAGGCGGCTCTCCGACGACGAGCTCCGCGCGGTGCTAGTCCACGAGCGTTACCACCTGCGCCACCGCGATCCGCTGCGCCTCGTGATCGCGCGCTACTTCGCGGCCGGCCTCTACGTCGTTCCGGTCGTGGAGGAGCTGGCGGCGTTCTACGCGATGCAGAAGGAGATCGCCGCCGACGACGACGTCGTGGACACGGTCGGGGTCGCGCCGCTCGCGCGTGCCCTCTACAAGCTGCTGCCCGACGCGCCCGACGGCGAGCTCGGGCTCCTCATGCCGGTGACCGGTCTCTCGGTCACGGAAGCGCGCATCGACCGCCTCGCCGCCGGCCGCGACGCGCCCCTGCGGCTGTCGCCGGTCTCCATCGCGCTGTCGTTCGGCGCGCTGGTCGGCGCCACCGTTCTCGCGACGGTCCGTGCCGGAACGAGCGGATCCTTCGCCGATCTGCCCCCGCTCCTGGCCGTCCCCGGCCTGCTCGTCGGTCCGGCATCCCTGCTGTTCGCCGCCGCCGTCAACGGCGGCGCCCACCAGGTGCGCCTCGTCGCCGGATTGGTGGCCCGAACCTAGCCTTTACTTCCACGGCCGCGTCACCGATAGTCGGTGCCAGACGGGCCCAGTGGAAGAAATCGCCGGTGGGGTCGGGAGGCCCACCGAATGTCGATCCGTCGTGCGTTCCAGATCGTGACCTTTGTCGTGGCATTCGCGCTCTCATTCAGCACCATCAGCGTGTCCAACACCGCCAACGCCTGCGACCCAAGCATCTCAGGCTTTTGCTGAGCACTTCTGGCCGGTGACCCGTTCACCGGCCGACCGAGAAGCGGGCACTCGGGCCCGCCGGACCCCGACCGGCATCTTCCCGGTCTCGGTCCTCAACCTGAGAGTTCAGGCTGAGTTGACCAATTGCTTGCACAGCCGTAAAGTGCCGACCGTATGACCCAGCAAGTGCGTTCGCCGATGGTCGCCGATGTCGGTGCCCGTATTCGCTCCCTGCGTACCGCGAAAGGACTAACGCAGGCGCAGCTCGCCGAGCCTCTCTACACGAAGGCGTACATCTCGATGCTCGAGTCCGGCCGCACGCGCGCTTCGATGAAGGCACTCGAGCACATCGCTGGCGTCCTCGGCGTCAAGCCGTCTGACCTTCTCGGTGGCTCGCCGGCAGCGACGACGCCGCAGTACGAACTCATCGAAGCAAGAAGCCTCGTCGAGCAGGGGAAGCCTGCCGAGGCGCTGAAGATCTTGGAACACCTCGAGGAGGGCCTGAGCGCGGCCGACCAGCTCATGCGCTTGCGCTATCTCGCGATCGCATACAACGGAACGGGGCAGCCGAAGCTCGCGTTTCCCGTCATCGAGCGCGCGCAGCGGATGGCGGAGCTTCTGAGTGACACTGAAGAAGCAGTTCGCTTAAAGGCCGTGCTCGCTGCGATCCACGCGCGCACCTACGCGTACGAGGACGCGAGTCGGCTCATTCGGGAGTGCATCACCGCGTGCGAGAACGGGCTCGTGAAGGACCCGGCATTTCACTTCCGGCGTCTCGTTGAGCTCGCAGTCGTGCTTACGAATCTGCGACAGCACCGCCAAGCCCTGGCCGCGTATGAGCGCGCGATCGATCTTGCGGCGCAATTTGGCGACCGCACATCTCTTGCAAGCCTCTACACCGGGATGGCGCGCAACTACCAGAACGACGGAGACCTGGAAGCGGCGATTCTCTACAACCAGAAGAGCCTGCAGCTCTATGAGGAGCTCGGCCTCCTCGACCAGGTGGCGTGCACTCTCGACAACGCCGCACTTCTCTATGCCGAGTACGGGAACCGCGAGCGCGCGTCCGAGTGCCTAAAGCGCGCGGCGTCCCTCGCGCAGGAAACGAAGCGCGACGGCACGCTCGCTTCGATCCATACGTCGGAGGCCGAGGTGCTGTCGAAGACCGATCCCGAAGCGGGGCTCGCCGCCGCGCAGGAAGCGCTCAAGTTCGCCCGCAAGGTCGACCAGCCCGACGCGCAGGTGCGCTCGCTCATCATCATCGGCGAGCTGCGGATGGCGTCGAACCCGGCGGCGGCGAAGCGCTCCTTCCAGGAGGCGAGCCAGCTCGCGGAGGAGCGCGTCCCGCACCTGCTGCGCGTGATCTTCGACCGCTGGTCGCGCGCCGCCGAGGCGCGCGGCGACAGCGACGAGGCGCTCCGTCTCGCGCGCCGCGCGCTCGAGACCGTCCGCACCTAGCTCCGTCCCTCGGCGGGCTAGCCTCATCACATGGACCTGACCGCGGACCTCGTTCGCGAGCGCGTGCGCGGCACCATCCTCGAGCGCATCGGCGGCACGCCGCTCCTCCGGCTGCGCCGCATCGGCGCCGGCCTGCGCGGCGAGCTCTGGGTGAAGCTCGAGTCGGCGAACCCCGGCGGCAGCGTGAAAGACCGCGCCGGCCTGTGGATGGTGCTCGCGGCCGAGGACGAGGGTCGCATCCGCGGGGGCAGCGTGCTCATCGACGCGACGAGCGGCAACACCGGCGTCGCGCTCGCGCTCGTGTGCGCCGTGCGCGGCCATCGCCTCACGCTCGTCATGCCGGACCGCGTCTCGCTCGAGCGCAAGCGCATCGCCAGGGCCTTCGGCGCGGAGCTCGTGCTGAGCGATCCGCTCGAGGGGACCGACGGAGCGATCCGCGAGGCGCGGCGTCTCGCGAGGACGGACCCGCGCTACGTGTACGTCGACCAGTATTCGAACCCCGCGAATCCGCTGGCGCACGAGCTCACCACCGGTCCGGAGATCTGGGAGCAGAGCGGCGGCACGGTGACGCACGTCGTCGCCGGGGTGGGGACGTCCGGCACGGTCGTCGGCGTGTCGCGCGCGCTCCGCGCGAAGGGCGTGCGCATCGTCGCGGTGCAGCCGGACGCGGCGCTCCACGGGATCGAGGGGTGGAAGCACATGCCGACCGCGATCCGCCCGGCGATCTGGGACGAATCGGTGGCCGACGTGCACATGACCCAGGCGACCGACGAGGCCATCGACATGACGCGCCGGCTCGCGCGTGAGGAGGGCATCTTCACCGGCCCGTCGGGCGGCGCGGCCGTCGCGGCGGCCATGCGGGTCGCTCGGGAAGAGACAGGACGTATCGTCGTGTTGATCGCTGATGGAGGCGAGCGCTACCTCAGCACCGCGCTATGGGAGTGAGCAATGTCAGTGACCGTGCGCCTGCCGGGCGCGCTTCGTGACGCGACCGGCGGACAGACGAAGCTCGAGGCATCGGGACGTACCCTGGCCGACGTGTTCGCCGACATCGACCGGCGACACCCGGGATTCCGCTCGCGCGTGCTCGACGACGACGGCCGCCTGCGCACGTACGTGAACGTGTACATCGGCGAGGACGACGCCCGCGCGAAGGGCGGCACGGATGCGCCCGTCCCGGACGGCAGCGAGGTCATGGTCATCCCGGCGATGGCGGGCGGGACATAGCGCGCGAGCGTCTCGCGCTCCCCGCGGCGCTCCGTGACGAGATCGTCGCCCACGCGCGCGAGTCGGCGCCGAACGAGGCGTGCGGTCTCGTCGCCGGGGTGCATGGGGCTCCGACGCGGGTCATCCGCTGCGCGAACGCGCACGAGACGCCGACGACGCGGTACCGCATCGATCCGCGCGATCAGCTCCGCGCCTTCCGCGATATCGACGCGCGCGGCGAGGACCTCATCGCGATCTACCACAGCCATCCGGCGAGCCAGCCGTACCCGTCGCCGATCGATCGGGCCGAAGCGCATTACCCCGACGCGTTCTACATCCTCGTGTCGCTGCGCGGGCCCGAGCCCGAGCTCGAGGCCTACCGCATCACCGACGAGCGAACGGTGCGCCGGGTGGACCTGGTCTAGCGACCCGCCGCGCTGATGTGCCAGGTCGCGGCGATCGCCGCGGCCTCGTCGAGAGCGGCCTGGCGGTCCGCAGGCTCGACGACGCGATAGACGAGCGCGAGACCCTGCGCGCCGGGCACCGCGGTGAACTGCCGCCACACGACGGTCCGGCCTTCATATGTACCGCCGTAGCGATCGTCGACGACCACGACGCCGTTGATGCGCGTCACGCCGCGCTCCTGCCAGGCGTCCTTCAGGCCGACCTTCTGCGGCGCCGCGACGACGTCGGCGTAGGTGTCGGCGGTGTCGAGCGCCGCGGCGCGCGCCCGCGCGACGACGAGCGTGGCCGTGGACGACTCGAAGCGCGCGGCCTCGCCGGGCACCCCGCCGCTCGCGGGCTTCCATCCGTTGGGCAGCGTGAGATCGAAGCCCAGCATGTCGTAGCGCGTGCCCGCCGCCGGCATCGCCGTGAAGTCGGCGACGAGGGGCGGCGCGACGGCGTACGCGAGGAAGCGCATGCGCGAGATCTGGTCGCCGAGCACGAACGCGCCGAGCGCGATGACCACGACGAAGGTGACGACCGCGATGAGCGGCGGAAGGATGCCGCGGATGTTGAGCGCGACGCCGATGACGACGCGGAGCAGCAGCACGAGCACGATCGCGGCTGCGACCGCGAGCGTCGCGGTGGTCGCGCCGACGGTGACCAGGAGCGCGGGTACCGGGACGAGCAGCAGGGGCGCGGTCGCGAAGGTCAGCGCGGTGAAGAGCTGATCGAGCGTGCCGCCGCGCCGTCCCATGAGGCGGACCGCGCCGCTCGCGATCCACGCGACCAAGGCCGTGCTGACCGCGAGGCGGACGCCGAGCAGGCCGGCGTCGACGCCGAGACGCGCGACGTACGAGCCGGGCGCGAGGCCTTTCGAGGCGAGCACGAGAAGGTCGACGCCGACAGAGAGGCCGATGCCGGCGCCCAGGCCGACCAGCACGCCCGCCAGGCCGTAGTGCTCTCGAGCGAGGCCGCGGGCAAAATCGCGCGGGCGGATGAGCGAGCGCCAGATCTCACCGCGGAACCACGCAAGCTCGCTCGTGCTCTCCATCGCTCTGACAGTACAAAAGCGACCCCCGCGTCCGGGGGTCGCTTTGTGTTCGCTTGCTAACAGTCCGATGGAGCGTCGGCTTCAGGCCTCACTTCCGGCCTCGACGTGGCGATCATGAGAAATGATCGTCGTCCACACATCGGGATCCGCCGCCCGCTCCGCAGGTCGTAGCCCCCTTCCGCCGAGGGCGTCGTCAATCGACCTGGAACACTCCGAACACTTTGTGAAGCCGGACCATGACACCTCCTGTAGGTTGGTGCGTTGGTCTTGCTCGTTCCGCGGAACATCTTCGTTCTACACCTCAGGCATCCCGCGTCAAGGGGTGGGCGCCTGTCAGATGGACTAGGACAAAAGTGGTAGCGAGCGGCCGAGCTAACGCGATCGCCGCATGAGCTCGCGTATCTCGGCCGGGACGCGGCGGACGTCTGGCCACCACGTCTCATCCTCGTCCGCACCGGCGGCCACCGCGGCCTCGGCCAGCAGCGCGACGGCGCCGCGCAGGTCGGAAAGCCGCACGATCTCCGGCACGAAGCGGTCGTGCTCCTCCGTTTGATTGTGGTAGTTCACGTTTGGTAGGGCGATCGCCGTCGTCGTCCATCCGAGCCGGACGAACGCGGAGGATTCGCAGGTCCCGCCGCTGAGGAGCGATCGCTGCGTCGGGATCTTGGCGCCGTTCAAGCGCTCGCGCGCCACCCGCAGGTATCGCTCGCCGTCGTTGCTGAACGTGTTGTGCATGTCGCCGGGACGCACGACCACGCCGGCGCCGGCGCGCGCGTGCGGCAGAGCGCGGCTCGCCTCGAGCGACACCACGACCGCGTCGCGCGGGACGCTCCCGTCCTCCGCGACCAGACGCGCCCCGTACAGGCCGGTCTCCTCGCCGCGGGTGAAGACGGCGCGGACGTCGTACGCGCGCGTCTCCTCGGCGAGCGCGGCGAGGGTGAGCACGACGACGGCGCAGAGCGCGAGATCGTCCGCGGCGCGCAGGTGCAGCTCGTCGCCGCGGACCTCGAACGGCGGGAGATCGACGACCGCCCACTGGCCGGCGGCGAGGGGCCGCTCCGAGCGGATGCGGCAGTGGCCGGGCGAGTTGTGCGCGACGTCGACCGCGGTGACGTAGTCGTCGAGCGTCGCGTGGAATGGCTCCGCGTCGCCGTCGTCGCAGACGAGGACCGGGACGTGCCCGGTGAAGAAGCGCGCGTAGAAGCCGCCGAGGATCCGGGCCCGCCCCTCGTGTCCGCTCGCGCTCGTGATCTCGAACGCGGGATGGTCGGTATGCGCGACGAGCGCGAGCGAGCGCGCCGCGTCGCCGCGGCGCACGCGTGCGTGGACCTGCGCGTACGCGTCCTCCTCGGTGGAGATCCCGAGCGTCGCGAGCTCGCGCGCGATCGCGCGCATGGCACGGTGCTCGTGGTACGGAGCGGTCGGCGCCGATGCGATCCGCTCGACGATGCCGAGGGTCGCGTCGACGGCGGGCAAGCGGAGCATCGTGGGCGAGGATATCGTCACCCGAGGTGCTCACCCTCTACGACACGCGTCGCCGGCGCACCACGCCGTTCCGTCCCCGCTCCTCCGCCGTCACCGTCTACGTCTGCGGCGTGACGCCCTACGACACGACCCACCTCGGCCACGCGCGCACGTTCCTCGTCTTCGACGTGCTGGTGCGGCTTCTCGAGGCGCGGGGAGCACGCGTCCGGTACGCGCAGAACGTCACCGATATCGACGAATCCATCCTCCAGCGCGCGGCCCGCGACGGCGTCGACTGGCGCGCCCTCGGCCGGCGTGAGGAGCGCAAGTTCCTCGAGGACATGCGCGCGCTGCGCTGGCGCCGCCCCGACGTGCTGCCGCACGCGACGCGCGAGCTCCCCGCCATGCGCGCGCTCATCGAGCGGCTGCGGCGCCGCGGCGCCGCGTACGTTGTCGACGGCAGCGTGTACTACGACGTCTCGCGCGATCCGCGGTACGGCGAGCTCTCGCGGCTCGGTCCGTCGAGGATGCGCGCGATCCTCGCGCGTCAGGACGACGCCGCGCTCGACGATCCGCGCCGCCGCAGCCCGATCGACTTCGCACTGTGGCGCGCCGTCCCCAGCGGTCCGACCTGGCCGAGCCGGTACGGTCCCGGCCGCCCCGGATGGCATCTCGAGTGCTCGGCGATGGCGCTCCGCCATCTCGGCGATCGCATCGACATCCACGGCGGCGGGAGCGACCTCATCTATCCGCATCACGAGAACGAGATCGCGCAATCGGAGTCGGCCACCGGGAAGCGTCCGTTCGCCGGATGGTGGGTGCATCCCGCTCCGGTGCGCCTCGGCGGCGAGAAGATGTCGAAGTCGCTCGGCAACATGGTGTTCGTGCGCGACGCGCTGCGGTCCACGACGCCGCAGGCGCTGCGGCTCTACCTGCTCGACGCGCACTACCGTCGCGCGTTCGACCACGACGACGCTCGTCTCGCCCGCGCGCGCGAGCGGGCCGATCGCCTCGCGGGCGCGCTCGGACGCGGCCCGGTCGGTCCGCTCGGGCGCGACGCCGCGACGCGCGCGGTGCTCGCCGCGCTCGACGACGATCTCGACACGCGCGCGGCGATCCAGACGCTCGAACGCGCCGCGCGCGGAGCCGGCCGGCGCGAGAAGCCCTCGCTGCGCCGGGTCGCGCGTACCGTGCTGGGGGTGTACTGAGATGGACATCGGACCGATCCCCGTCCCGAGGGCGTCTTCGCGCGCGAGCGGTACCTTCACCTTCGAGGGCGACCCGGGCCTCGCGAAGTACCGCTGGCCGTACATCGCGATCAACGGCGCGCAGGCGGGGCCGTCGGTGCTCGTCACCGCGGGGATCCACGCGGCGGAGTACACCGGCATCGAGGCCGCCATGCGTCTCGGCCGCTCGCTCGACCCCCGCGAGGTGCGCGGCAGGATCGTCCTCATCCCGCTCCTGAACCGCCCCGGCTTCTACGAGCGCAGCATCTACGTCAATCCCGAGGACAACGACAACCTCAACCGCCTCTTCCCGGGCGACGCGAACGGCACTTGGGGCCAGCGCTTCGCGCACCGCCTCCTCACGGAGATCGTCGTGCGGTTCGAGCACGCCATCGACCTGCATGCCGGCGACCTCATCGAGGACCTCACGCCGTTCGTGATCTATCGCGAGACCGCCGACGCGGCTCGCGACGCGACGATCCTGCGCATGGTGAGCGCGTATGGCGCGGAGTGGGCGGTGAAGAGCGCGCCCACCGGCGAGCGGCCGGGGAGCCTGTACGCGGTCGCCGCGCAGAGCGGCGTGGCCGCGATGCTCGCGGAGTCGGGTGGCCGTGGCCTGCTCATCGAAGAGGACGTCGTGCGACACGTGCGCGGCGTCACGAACATCCTGCGTGCGATCGGGGCGCTCGAGGGCGAGCCGGACGCGGTCCCGCCTCCCACCGTCGTCGACAGCTTCGAGTGGCTGCGCTCGCCGGCGGAGGGCATGTTCCACTGCGGGGTCCACGTCGGTCAGCGCGTGCGCGTGGGCGACCTCGTGGGCGAGCTCACCGATCTCGTCGGCAAGCCGATCGCGCCGGTGCGCGCGCCGGTGAGCGGCGTCGTGCTCTTCGTCGTCACGAGCCCCGCGATCAAGAAGGACGGACTGCTGCTGGCGATCGGCGCGCTGCGAAGCTGATCGTCGCGACGGACGCCGCGAGGAAGAGCGCGCTGAGCACGAAGGGCGCGCCCGGCAGGCCTGCCGATGCGAAGGGACCGATGGCCGCCGCGAAGACCTGCGTGTACAGGAGCGGCGTGACGAGCGTCGCGATCGAACGGAGGCTCGCGAGCGCGCCCTGCAGATGGCCGTATTCGGTCGGCGCGACCTCGCGCGTGGCGATCGACTGGAGCGACGGCGTCACGAGCCCGAACAGCGACCAGACCGGCAGGCCGACGAGGAACAGCGCCGGCACCGGCGCGAGTCCGAGGATCAGCTGGCCGGCGAGTCCGACGAGCAGTCCGCCGAGCAGCGCGCGACGCTCGCCGAACGCGCCGACGACGCGGCCGACGACGGCGCCCTGCACGACGAGGGATGAGGCGCCCGCGAGCGTCAGGCCGAGCCCGATCGCACGCTCGTCGAATCCGAAGCGGTGCGCGCTGTAGAGGACGAACGCATGCGGCAGGGAGTCGTGCGCGAGATACGCGAAGAACGCCGCCAGCGCGATCGTCACGAGCACGGGCCGGTCGCCGAGGAACCGCATCGCCCCGATCGGATTCGCGGCGCGAGGGCGGAACGGAGAACGGCGATCCTTCGGGAGCGACTCGGGCAGGATGAAGGACCCGTAGAGGAAGTTCGTGAACGAGAGACCCGCGGCCAGCCAGAAGGGCGCGCGCAGGTCGACGCTCGCGACGAGGCCGCCCAGGGCCGGTCCGACGATGAAGCCGATCCCGAACGCGACGCCGAGCATGCCGAAGCGCGCGGCGCGCCGCTCGGGCGGCGTGACATCCGAGACGTACGCGCCCGCGGTGCTGAACGACGACGACGTCACGCCCGAGATGAGGCGCCCGACCAACAGGATCGGGATCGTCGGCGCCAGCGCCATCACGACGTGGTCGGCGCCGAGGCCGAAGTTCGACAGCAGCACGACCGGCCGGCGCCCGAAGCGGTCGGCGAGCGCGCCGAGCACCGGCGCCGCGAGGAACTGCATGAGCGCGAACGCGGTGCCGAAGACGCCGAAGACGGCCGCGGCGCTCGCGGTGTCGCCGCCCTCGAGGCGGACGATGAGCTGGGGCAAGACCGGGACGATGATCCCGAACGCGAGCATGTCGAGCAGCACCGTGATGAAGATGAACGCGAATGCCGCTCGTCCACGGGCCATTCGCGGAATCATCGCGTATCGTCGTGGTCTGTACCTCACCGCCGAGCGACTGGCCGACGCCGCGCGCCGCTGGGGCGAGCCGCGGCGGATCTCGCTTGAGCTCGCGATCGGCGAGCGCGAGCGCGACCTCGTCCGCGGGAGTCGCCGCGACCAGCGCTCGCACGACGTCACGCTGTTCATCGAGCGCGCCGGGCTCTGGGCCGTGATCGCGAAGCCGCAGTTCCCGCCGGGCGTGTGGCGCGCACCGAGCGGCGGCGTGCACGTGGATGAGGATCTCGAGGCCGGCGCGCTGCGCGAGGCCCTCGAGGAGACGGGACTGACGGTCGCGCTGCAGCGCTACCTGCTCCACATCGATGCGCGCTTCGCGTATCGCGACGAGATCGAGCCATGGCACAGCGAGGTCTTCCTCGCGCCAGCGGTCGCCGGCGAGATCGCGCCGATCGACACGCACGAGATCAGCGGCGCGCGGTGGATGTCGCGCGACGAGCTGCTCGGTCCAGTGCGCGAGCGGTTGCTCTCCTCGGGTCGCGGACTGTTCGCATATCGAGCCGCGTTGCACGACGCCGCCTTCGAGCAGCTGGATCGGATGCGCTGACACAGGGCTGACCCGCGTCGCCGCGAGGATGACGCGGTCGCGAGCGCCCGGCGTGTCGCGTCCACCCTCGGCCCGGCGCTGACGACCTATCCTGAGGACGCGGCCCGGTCGCCTAGCGGTCTAGGGCGCTTCCCTTTCAAGGAAGAGGTCAGGGGTTCGAATCCCCTCCGGGCTACAGACCGCGTGGATATTGATCGCTACGCCGTTCGCCTTCTGTCCAGGACCCTTCTCTGCTGTGGAGGACGCATTTCTGCAGGACGCTTTCCTGCGGTGGCCATCGCGAGACGTGATGCGGTGAAGGGTGATGGCGCACGCCGTCGCTCCGCGAGCGGACGGACCTTGCAGTAGCGCTGGACCATCCGACTCGTCGTCCAGCCGCCTTCCACCTGGAGATCGAGCGCTGTCCCGCTGTGCGAGCGGTTGTAGTTCGTGGCCCAGGTGTGCCGGAGCATGTGCGCGCAGAGGTCGCGGATCCCGGTCCTGAGCTTGAGTCGATCGAAGAGCCGTTTGACCGATTGCGCGGTGAGCTCGCGGCCGCGGCGGCTCGTGAACAGCGGCGACTCATCCTCGGTGTCGCCGAGCCTGAAGTCATGGACGTAGCGGTCGAGCTCCTTGGCGACCTCGATCGGTATCGCTATTTCCCGCGGGTGGACCGACTTGCTGGTCACTGCGCGGATGCGCATCGCGCGTTCGATCACGTTGACGTCGCCGAGGCGAAGGCCGATGAGCTCGGCGCGGCGCAAGCCGGTGCCGAGCAGTGTGATGACGATCGCGCGATCGCGGGCGCCGGCCTCGCCTTCGGAGGCCCGCTCGATTACGCGGAACATCTCCGCGTCCGTGAGGTTGCGTCGTTGCTCGTCCTTCACCTTCGGTTGGCGCACGCGCTTGAGGACCGACTCCCCGTCCTCGTGGTGGATACGTAGCTCCGCGAGCGTGTCCGCGAGGGAGCGCAGCGCGACCCATGCGACGCGTGCGGACTCGGCTGAGGCGGAGACCCTGCGAAAGCGCAGGAATGACTCGACCGTACCGGGCTCGATGTCACTCACCGTCGCCGCATGCCCAAGCTCGCCCACGCACCACTCCTCGAATCGGCGAAGTGCGCGGCGGTAGTTGCTCTGCGTGACCTCGGACAGATCGGCGCGGTGGATCAGGAACGACTCGATCACCTCCTCGAGAGGCGTGTCTGCGCCTCTCATGTCTTGCCACCTGCGCGGGCGGACCATTCCACATCCTTTCCCGCGCCAGACCGACCAGGTCGGCACTGTACCCGGACGCGCGAGATCCGCGGAATGTGGCGCATCTACCCGCTACCTCTTCAGGGCGCTCGCGCCCGGCTCGAGCCGGCGGATGGCGATGTTGCAGGCCCGCAGCGATCGGTCGATCCCGACGGCGGCACGGCCGAGCGCGCGCGCTGCGACGAGCGTCGTGCCGCTACCGCAGAACGGATCGAGCACCGAACCGCCGGGTGGCGTCGTGAGCGCGACGAGGACGCGTACGAGGGCCTCCGGCTTCTGTGTGGGGTGCCCGGTGGATTCCCGGCGCCGGGTCCGCCGTGCTTCGAATACGGTCCCCGCTACCGCGCTCGTCGCGCGCCCGATGTTCTGGTGCGGGGCGCCCGTCCCGCTCGCTCCGGCCCCCGAAACGCCTCTTCGGGCGCCCGGTAGTACCAGCGTTCGGGCGCCCGGTCCATCGGTCTGAGTGCCCGATGCGTTCTCCGCTCGGGCGCCGCGATCGCCGACTGGGGAGCCCGATTCGGGCGCCGGGGGACCCGATACGCGCGTCGGGGCACGCGATCCGTTGAATCGGGCGCCCGATGTCGTCGCGAACAACTCGCTGCGCTCCGTGCACACGTCGTCCGCGTCTACGCGCAGACGTCCGCTCACGACGATCGCCTCGTGCTCCGGGCGCAGATATCCGGGCGCAGGCGGGAACCCCTGACCGTGGACCCACACGATCATCTGGAGTGGACACTCGGGCGGGTCGCCGCGGACTTCGCGCAGCGCCGACATGAAGACATCGAACCGTCGGCGCGGCGCGAACGTGAGGATCGGGGCGCCCGGAGCCAGGACGCGATCGACCTCGCGCATCCAGGCGACGTACCACTCGCGGCACCGGGGGCCGTCCCATCGGGCGACGCGCTCGCCGTACGGCGGGTCGGTCACGCAGGCGTCGTAGCTCGCCGTCGGTAGCGAACGCAGCACGGCCAGGACATCGCCGCGGTAGAGCGTGAGTCCGTCCCGAGTGAAGAGAGGGACGCGTTCACGTGCGATCGCGCTCATGCGCCGGACCCCGGCAGCCATCGCGGATCGCTCTGCGCGACGTCGTGGAGGGCCGCGAGCATCGGATCGTCGGCTCCCGACCGCTGTATTGGGGGCGCTTCCAGATTGCGATTCGATTCAGGGTCAGATTCGACCGAGAGCTGAATCGAATCGAATTTGGTGGTGGCCTGCTCATCGCGACCATCGCCAGATTTGATTGGTCCATAGGGATTCCTACTGGTTGGATCGGATGCGAGCCGCCAGCGGTACGGGTCGCCCTTGTTGCCATTGCCACTCCGGACCACGCGTCCGCCCGACAGGAGGTCGGCAAGTCGGCGCTGCGCGGTCCCCTTGGAGAGACCTGCCGCCTCGGCCAGGTCCTGCGCCGTGACCTCGCCCAGCTCCGCAAGGCGCGTAACTACGCGCTGAAGCTCGGATGCGGCCGTCGCGCTGGCCAGCTCGCCGATCGCCTCGTACTCGTGGTCTGTTCGGCGGACGACGAGATCGTCCGGCGTCGCGCTGTAACGCGACATGGCTTTTAGCACACGACCGTGGTCGCCGATCGAGCCGGGGGCGCGCTCCAGCTCGACGACGATGTCGACCGCGGCCGTCAGCGCGTTCGAGCCGCGCACCGCTTCGCCGTGTTCGCCCGCGGCCTTGCGCTGGTGGCTCACGACGAGGACGGCGCAGCCGTCGCCTGCGATTTCGAGGAGTGGCCGCATCGCCGACTGGATGGCGCCGGCATTGTTCTCCGCGTCGGCGCCGAGCCCAGCGAAATCAGCGAGGGTATCGACGACGACGAGACCAGCGCTGCCGACGTGTGTGGACGCATGCCGGACGATGTCCGCCCAAGCGAGTGCATACGCCGTGTGGTGGAGAAGGATGGAAACGCCCTCCGCCGTCCACGACCTCACACGGGCCTTCTCGGTGATCGTCGAACGGCGCTCTTCGGAGAGCAGGACGATGGGGACCGTCCGCAGTCGACGACCGCAGAACGTCGAACCGCCATCGATCGCTGCCATGAGCGCGAAGAGCAGCGTCGACTTCCCGACCTTCGGCCTCCCCGCCAGGAGCGTGATGGAGCCGGGCGCGACGTACCCCGGCCAGATCCAATCCGGCTCGGCGGGGCTCTCGCTCAGCAGCTTCGCAAGCGGCACGAAGATGCGAGGCGATAGCGATCCGTTCACGCCGGGCTCCCTTCGAGCAGTCGGAGCACGCCGCTGATCTCGCCCGCCAGGTCCCACCGGTGCAGTCGAAGGGCGTACCTGCGGGAGGACCGCAGGTACGCCCGGAGGCGGCGCCGGACCCGGACGCGCTCGGCGCATCGCGGGCACGAGGCGGGTAGCGGCCCGCGCGAGCCGGGACGGCGCCGGATTCGCCTCGCGCACCACTCACACGCGCCACGACGAATTCGCTTAGCGCGGTTATCCCCCTCGTGGCTTCGGACGGCAGGCTGAAACCTGTTCATGGTCGGTCCGTGCCCTCTCCGACGTTCGTACCGCCTTGCGGCTCGTCGTAGAGGAGACGCTTCAGCCGTCGCTGCGCGAGGGCGAACGCTCGTGCCGGAACGAGGACGTCGTCAAGGAGGAGGCACCGGCTGAGCTTGGCGAACGTCTCGGGATCGCCGCGAAGGACGAACCGCCGGCGACGCGGTGCCTCGGCCGAATCAGGCTCGGTGCCGAGCAGCGCGAAGCCGTTCACCAGGAGTACGGCGGCGAAGCTGAAGTCGCGCGTCGTGACGACGCGCGCGTCCTTCGTCCATTCGGCATTCCGCATGGGCCTCACGCTACTCAGGCAGCCCTCCGAGTTTCGTGAGACATGACCTAGGGTTATTCGTGGACATCGCGCGCGAGGGATAAGGGATGCGGCAGACATTCGACCGACTCGTAGGACCCGTAGCCGTCGTTCGCCGCCCCCTGCCGAGCTTCCCCGAGAGCGAGAGCGAGTTGGTCTTGCAGCTCGCGCCTAAGGATCTCGCTCGATGGCGCGTGCTCGCCGGTACACGGCCGACGGGCCAGCTTCGCGTCGAAGTCGCCGAGCTCCGCCGCGCGCGTGACGAGGTGATCGCGCGCGCTGCGAGTCGGCTCGGCCTCTGCGCGCACGCTCCCGCTGTTGGCTCCGAGCGGGCTGCGAGGCTCCTGCGCGCCGTCAGGGATGGCTACGCGGCGTCCGAACGCGGTCCTTTGCGGGATCCCCTCGTGCGGTACGCGCCGGGCGAGGACCCGCGGCCGATGTGGAAGACCCACGTCGATCCCGCATCGTTCGAGCGCGATGTCAACGACGCGATCGCTGATACCGTCGCCTGGGCGCTGCGCGCGCTCCGTGCGCATCCGCGAGCGGGGGAGTGGGAAGAGCGGGCTGCGCGCATCGCGCGAGCGTGGATCGCCGCCGATGGAGCCGCGCGTCTCTATCGCATCACCTGTGCGGAGGTACGCCGTACGCTGGCGCCCGAGCCGGCCGATTGGGTTCCGACGTTCGCGCTCGCGCTGTTGCGCTCGAGCACGGCCGCGAAGGACCTTCGTGTTCACTGGCAATGCCTCGCCCTGATCGCGCCGCTGCTCGTTGTGATTGCGGAGTCAAATGGCGCGAGCCGAAAGCTCACTCATGGCGACGTCAGTGTCTTCGACCGCGTCGATGACTGGCGAGCACTGGCCGTGGAGGTGAACGCGTGGCTCGACCTACTTGATGAGCTCGTAACGCTCGATGAGGAGCTCTCGCTGCGCCAGCATGCCACCAAGGTCTCGACGGCAGGACTCAAGAAAGCCGTCACGCGCCTCCACGACGCGCTCCGGCCGCGCGGCTTCATGCTCTACCACCACGTCCATGACCTCGAGGCCGACGACACACAGGGCATTCGCGCCGCACTGGAGCCCGTTGTGTCCGATCGCCTCGAGAGTTGCGGCATTGGTCTGGGTGCGCCTCCCGGCGCTCTCATCTCGGTCGACGCGGCCGTTCTCCTATCGGTGCAGGCCGTGCTTGTCGGAAGACGATGCATCGAGTGCTCTCGACCAGCGCGACCGGGCAGCACGCGCTGTACAGAACACCAGAGAGCCGAATGGCGGGCACGGAAGGCGAGAGACCGGAAGGCTCGTACCGCAGCCCGACGCCGTCCGATCAGGCGAGGACGGCGTTAGTGTGATCTCGCCAAGAGCAGCCATAGACGCGTCATCGACCATGACTTGTCGCGGCCCAGTTCCTACTAGACTTCGGGGCCATACCGGAACTGCGCTGGGAAGGAAAGTACGACGCAGACGGGCGACGCGTCGCGCCCGTGCGTGTCGCGTTGCCGTTTCAGACGGTCGAGACGGTCAACGAGTCTGCCCAAGAGCGGCAGCGCACCCTCGACTTCTTCAGTGAGGGCCGTGACCCAGGCTGGCGCAATCGTCTGATCTGGGGCGACAAGAAGTACGTGCTCCCTGCGCTTCTCCCAGAGTTCCAAGGCAAGGTGGACCTCATTTACATCGATCCCCCATACGCGACCGGGTCCGACTTCTCATTCCGGGTGGAGCTTGGCGACAAGGACTTCACGAAGATCCCGAGTGTCATTGAGCAGAAGGCATATCGGGACACGTGGGCGCATGGATTGGACTCGTACCTGAAATGGTTCTCCGACGCAGCCGCGATCTTGTACGACCTCCTGGCTCCCACTGGAAGCATGTACGTCCACCTCGACTGGCACACGGTCCATTACGTGAAGGCTCTGCTCGACGAGATCTTTGTCGACGGGTTCCAGCGCGAGATCATCTGGCGGATCGGCTGGGTCTCGGGTTACAAGAGCACGGCAAAGAACTGGATCCGGAATCACGACACGATCCTCTTCTACGTGAAGACGCCCGGTCAGTTCACGTTCAACAAGGAGTACGTCCCCTATCCGACCGGCTACAAGAGGCGGGGCGAGGATGAACCTTCCGAAGGTCCCGGCTACCCGATGGAGGATGTCTGGAACGCCAACCCGTTTGAGTTCGCGCTCAAGGGCGAGCAGAGCCTCGACTCGATCCAGATCAAGAGTTTCTCGCAGGAGAAGACCGGCTTCGAAACGCAGAAGAATGAGTCGGTCCTTGCTCGTGTCATGCGCGCCTCATCGAAGCCGAATGACCTCGTACTGGATTGCTTCGTCGGCTCCGGTACGACCGCCGCAGTCGCCGAGAAGCTCGGGCGCCGCTGGATCGCCGCGGACCTGGGACGGTTTGCCATCCACACCGCGCGCAAGAGATTGCTGGCACTGCAGGGCGTCAAACCCTTCGTCGTTCAGAACCTCGGAAAGTACGAGCGCCAAGCCTGGCAGGCGGCGGAGTTTGGCAGCACTCCCGAGGAAGTGAGTCGCCGCTACCGGAACTTCATTCTTCAGCTCTATCACGCGACACCAGTGACGGGCTACAACTGGATTCACGGCACGAAGGCCGGCCGAGCCGTGCACGTCGGAGCCGTAGACGCACCGGTGAGTCCCGGCGATGTGCAGCAGATGGCGGTCGAGCTCGCGAAGATGCGATCTAGTGCGGGGGCCGGTGGCCCGAAGGCCCTCGATGTCCTTGGCTGGGACTTCGCCTTCGAGCTCAACGAGGTCGCGAAGCAGCAAGCAGCGCGCGCCGGGATCGAACTGCACTTCTTCCGGATCCCGCACGACGTGATGGATAAGCGTGCTGTGGCTGGGGGTGACATCTCGTTCTTCGAACTCGCGGCCTTGTCCGTGAAGCTTGCGAAGAAGGGTCGCATCGCGACGGTGACACTCACTGATTTCGTGATCCCGCTCGACGACGTGCCCGACGACATCCAGAAGGCGGTCAAGGACTGGTCGGAATGGATCGACTACTGGGCAATTGACTGGGACAACCGGAACGACACGTTCCACAACGTCTGGCAGAGCTACCGCTCACGCGCCACGCCCAAGCTGGAGCGCAGCGCAAGCCACACCTACGACGCGCCAGGGACCTACTCGATCGTTGTAAAGGTCATCGACATCCTCGGGAACGACACGACGAAGACGCTATCCGTCGAGGTCAGGTGATGGCGAAAGCGCCGTCAGGGAGTGCTGAGGGCGCCAAGGTCGGCCCGCCGGGCCCAAAAAAGAAGGCGAAGGTCCCGGACGCGCAGCTCGGACTGCTGCAGCCGAAGCTGCCCACCGCGCCATGCGTGCCTGCTGTCAAGCAAGCAGTGGACGATTGGAGGAAGGCGAACTATCCGCGGATCACCGACACGACCCGGACCCTCCTGAACTACTGGTTCAGGCCCGACGGGCACCGCCTCGCGAATGGCCAAAGGTTCCTGTACCACGACTCGCAGCGCCACGCGATCGAGACGCTCATCTACCTGTATGAGGTCGCAGGCGTGCGTCGGCACCGCAAGCTGCTTGAGACCTTCGCTAGCCAGACGCCAGGCGTGCACGTCCTCGAGCAGGACGACTTCGCCCGCTACTGCATCAAGATGGCGACCGGCAGCGGCAAGACCAAAGTCATGTCGCTCGTCATCGCGTGGCAGTTCCTCAACGCCATCGTCGAGGCACGACAGGAGTACGCCAAGACCTTCTTGCTGATCGCACCGAACATCATCGTGCTCGAGCGCCTAGCGACAGACTTCGAGGGCGGGAAGATCTTCCGGCTCGATCCCGTGATCCCGCCCGAGCTCGCGGTGTACTGGGATTTCGACTGCTATGTTCGCGACGAGCCCGAGCGTGCGCATTCGGAAGGCGCGCTCTACCTCACGAACGTGCAGCAGCTTTACGAGCGTCGCGACGACGGCGAGGCCGGCGATGAGCCCGCTGAGATGACCGGCGTGCTGGGGAAGAAGCCCACGGGGACGCTCCTGCCGTCCGAGCCTTTCGGACCGCGTATCGCGAAGCGCAAGGCGCCGCTTCTCGTGCTCAACGACGAGGCCCACCACACCCACGACGAGGGAAGCGAGTGGACCGCAGTGATCCGACGCGCGCACGAGTCGCTCAGCGGCGGACTCCTCGCGCAGGTCGACTTCAGTGCGACGCCGCGCTATGCGAAGGGCGGGCTGTTCACATGGACGGTTTACGACTACCCCCTCAAGCAGGCGATCATCGACAACATCGTCAAGCGCCCGATGAAGGGCATCGCGAAAGGCATTCAGGAGCAGCGCTCCGACCTCGCGAGCGTCCGCTACCGTGCGTACATCACGGCCGGGGTGCAGCGCTGGCGCGAATACCTCGAGCAGCTCAAGCCGCTGGGCAAGAAGCCGGTCCTCTTCGTGATGCTCACAAGCACGGCGGAAGCGGACGACGTTGGCGATTACCTGCGCACGAAATACCCTACCGAGTTCGGCGACGACGAGTTTGGGAACCGGCGCCTCGTGATCATCCATACGGACCGGTCGGGGGAGATCTCCAAGAAGAGCCTCGACGAGGCACGCAAGGCCGCGCGAGAGGTGGACCGGACCGAGAGTCCAGTGAATGCCATCGTGAGCGTGCTCATGCTCCGCGAGGGTTGGGACGTTCAGAACGTCACAGTCGTCGTGGGACTCCGGCCGTTCACCTCAAAGGCCAACATCCTCCCCGAGCAGACCATCGGACGGGGACTACGCCGCATGTTCCGCGGTGCGTCAGCAGACTACGTCGAGCGTCTGGACGTCATTGGCAACAAGGCATTCATTGAGTTCGTCGAGCAGCTCGAGAAGGATGAGGGGATGGAACTCGACAGCTTCGTCGTCTCGAAAGACAAGCTGCAGATCGTCACAGTCTTCCCGGACCCCGACAAGCTGGCCATGGACATCGCGCTCCCGACTCTGAGCCCGATTCTCGCGCGCAAGAAGTCACTTGCCGAGGAGATCGCGGCGATCGACGTCATGAAGCTGAAGACGCCAGTGCTGCCAATCAAGCCTGGGGATGAGGCGGCGCAGCAGTTCCGCTACGAGGGTTACGACATGATCACGCTCCAGAAGATCATTGAGCGGGACTACGAGATCCCAGAACCGCAGACCGCGCAGGAAGTCATCTCGTACTACGCGCGACGGATCGCACAGGACTTGAAGTTGCCGTCGCAGTTTGCCGCGATCGTGCCGAAGATTCGTGAGTTTCTCGAACGCAAGGCTTTCGGCAAGCAGGTGGACCTCGAGTCCAAAGAGATGATCAAGGCGATCGCCAATAACGTGGCGCAATACGTGACGGTGAAGACCTTCGTCCAGGCGCTCCGCGCTCAGATCGTCGAGGAGTTGGAGCCACAGCTCGTCCATGTAGGGCGCAAACTCTCGGAGACACCGGGTTTCCCGTTTTCGCGTACGACCATGCCGGCGAAGAAGACAGTCTTCAACATCGTTGCGATCGAGAACGACTTCGAACGCCGTTTCGCGAAGTTCCTCGAGGATGCCGAGGACGTCGAGCGTTTCGCAAAGCTTCCCGAGCAGTTTGGCTTCGCCATCGAGTACATGGACTCGATGTCAAGCCTGCGCTACTACGAGCCCGACTTCGTCGCCGTCCTGGAGGACGGCACACACTGCCTCGTAGAGACCAAGGGCCGCGAGGACCCTGACGTGAAGTTCAAAGACCGCGCAGCAGCGATCTGGTGCGAGAATGCGACGATGCTGACCGAGATGGTCTGGCGCTATGTGAAGGTTCCGCAGAAAGAGTTCGAGAAGCTCCAGCCGGACGCGTTCTCGGACCTTGGCGCGCTCATAGTCGAAACCTAGCTTGCCGTGACGGACAATCTCAGTCCGAAGGCCGCGCCCGCAGGCGACAGCGCCGAACAGCGTGCCGCCGAGAAGGTACTGCTCGCCGCCTTGAGTGAGAAGCTCGGCGTCGTTCTCTTGCCGATCGAGCTCACCCCGCCTGATGGTCTCTGGGCGCTCCAGGTGGATGGCGCGTGCGATTCAGTGCTATGCGAGATCTACGCTCACCTTGGAAAGCTCAAACCTGCGCAGGAACACAAGGTCCTCCACGACGCCGCAAAGCTCCGCTACGCCGAACGGCTGCTTGGGGCGCCGCGACGCAAGCTCCTCGTCTTCGCCGATCCGCTCGCGGCAGCGCCCTTCCTCGACAAGCGCTGGAAGGCTCAGGCGCTCGTCGCAGATGGGATCGAGGTCATCGTCCTCGATCTGCCGCCAGAGCTGCGCGAGCAGGTTCGCCTCGCGCAGATTCGTCAGTACCGCTAGCCCGTCTCGCTGACGTCCATGCCTGTGGCTGAGATCACCGTGTCGTCATTGATCGCGTTACGGTCTGTCGTGAGAGCGCCTGCGGCGCGCAGGGCCTTGACGGCCTTGCGCACGTGCTTCTCCATGACGCGTCCGAACAAACGCTGCGCCATGTCGTGGTGCAAGTCCGAGAAGCGCACAGGCCATTTCCTCTTCTCGACGTACGCACGCACCATGTCGGTGAGCTCGTTGAAGACGCGCGCGAAGTAGTTGTCGTACGGCATGACGCCGACGTACACGCCCTCAAGCCCGAGCGGCTGCTGTGGGAGAGCGGCCAGTCGTGTCTCTTCCTCACGCCAAGCCTTCTCGATCGCGGAGCAGACCGCCTCGCTCATCATGGCGACCGCCTTCTCGCTACGAGTGATAAACACGACGTGGTACGCAGCGGGCCCATCCACCCGTTCGGGGATTGGGACGGCGGCGACGAAACGGGACGTCAGCGGCGTCCCGCCTGCCTTCAGCAACTGCTCCAGGTACAGCCGCAGGAACTCGTCATACCTCGATTCCGGGAGGTCGTAATCCTCGAGAAGCTTCTGCCATTCGGTCGTGCCGAACACTTTGTTCGGCAGGTCGTAATACGAGTGTGGTTTCCCCGCGCGTTCCAGCTCGCGCGCTGGCGCGACATTTCCACGGCGCAGACCCTCGATGTCGAAGCGGAGGATGACTTCCCACGCGTCGGATCCCACGCCGCTCAAGATCTTTACGAGCGTGTGCATTTCCAGCCCGCGGGTCCCGAAGGGATCGAGCAACAGGATCGCCGGCCTGTCGTGCATCGATGCGAGGAGTTCGCCAAGGTGGTCCTGCCACGCGCCGAGGCGGTTCGTAATGATCTGCTGCGGCAAATCGGCGAGGTTCGCGACCAGCTTCGCGTATCGCTCGGGTTCCATCTCGACGTTGAAGCAATGGATGAGGTGGCGCTCGCCACGCGCGACCCGCTGCGCCGCATGCTCCGCGATGATCCGTGGAGATCCTTTCTGTCCATCCCCGTAGATTGCTTCGCCTGCGCACAGGTCAGCGTAGACGGCATCGCACTTGAAGCGCTGGATGAGGACGGCAAGGCCCGCCGGGACGTAGCCGCCGACGACGCCGTGCTTGATTCGGTTTGGGAAGCGCTCCTCGTTGAAGAACGAGGAACCGCCGCTACTCATCGCAAGAGTCTACCGAGCAGTCCGTCGTGCGACCGGTCATCTCATCGAGCGCGGTCGCATCCGCGGTGTCGGTCGATGTCGGCAGCGACATATCGTGGCCGGCTCTTCTTGATGTCGCTATAGACATGGACGGCTATGCTTCTAGCGACATGGAGACAGAGGAAATCCTGCGAGCGGTCGGAGCGCGCATGATGCGAGAGCGTGAACGTGCGGGCTTGACTCAAGGGCATGTCGCGGCACGCATGGGGAGCGAGATAGATCAGCCACGCATCTCAAAGTGGGAGAGGGGCACGGCAGCGCCCAGCCTCGTACAGCTCTTCAAGTACGCCGACGTCTGCGGTGCGACGCCGGAGCAACTCGTCGCAGACATCCAGAAGCCTCTCGCGCGCCAGCCCGCACTCTTCCGCGACCTCGACCCGCCGGCGACGCGACTGGTCACCAACCTCGTCTCGCTCCTGCATGAGCGTGCCCGTCTGCTTAAGGCGCGACGCGATCGAGAGGAGCGCCGGAGTGGCTGATAAGTCGAAGATCGAGTGGACCGACGCGACTTGGAATCCCGTGACCGGATGCACGAAGATCAGCGCCGGCTGCGACCACTGCTACGCCGAACGTCTCGCGCTGCGCCTCCAGAAGATGGGCTCGAAGCGGTACCGCAACGGGTTTGCGGTGACGCTGCACCCGGACGCGCTCGAATTGCCGCTGCGCTGGCGCGACCCGCGTCGTATCTTCGTGAACTCCATGTCTGACCTGTTCCACGGATCTGTGCCGACATCCTTCATTGATAGCGTCTTCGACGTCATGGAGCGCGCGAGCTGGCACCAGTTCCAGGTCCTCACGAAGCGCCCTGGCCGCATGGCCACGTATGTGGCCGGCACAGTTATCGGTCGCAATGGCGAGATCATGACGACACCGCGGTACCCCGGTCGGCGAGTACCGGACAACGTATGGCTGGGCACTAGCGTCGAGGATGAACGGGTGATTGGACGTGTGGAGCACCTGCGCCGGATCCCGGCTCCGGTTCGTTTCTTGTCTTGTGAACCACTTATCGGGCCGCTGCGCGGTCTCGACCTAACGGGCATCGATTGGGTGATTGTCGGCGGTGAGAGCGGGCCGGGCCATCGTCCGATTGAGAAGTCGTGGATCCGCGAGATACGACGCGCATGTCGGGCTTCGAACACAGCCTTCTTCTTCAAGCAATGGGGTGGCCCAATGTCAAAGTCCGGAGGTCGTACGTTAGACGGGCGAACGTACAACGCGATGCCGAGACCCAGGTTGACGCGTGCTACGCGGGTTGCCAGGGTAAGAGTGGCATCCTGACGCGAGGCCGCCCAGACCTTCTGGAGGAGCATCTTGCCTAGCGAATCCCAATTCCGCGAACTACTTCGGTACCTGATCGATCAGGTGTGGCGGCACGAACGCCGTCCTGTTCGTACTCGAATGATGAAGCTCCTGTATCTGCTGGACGTTGCGCATGCATCGACCCACGCCGGTGCAACTTGGAGCGGGTTGAGCTGGCGATTCCATCACTACGGGCCCTATTCCGAGCAATTGCAGAAGCTCCTCGACCGCATGGACGGTATCGATGCGACGGACGAAGAAGGACAAGGGCCACGAGGCACCTATCACGTGTACGGTGGCGCCCACGGCGCCGCCGATACGACGGATCTCACTCGACTCCTCGATTCAAGCGATCGGGCTGCGCTCCGGCGGATTGTCGATGAGTGGTGTGGTGCGGACTTGAATGCACTGCTTGACTATGTCTACTTCGAGACGCCTCCAATGCGTGATGTGAGTCGGGGCGACTTGCTCGACTTCAATGCGACGCAGATGCCGTTCCGCAGGCTCATGGTGCGCAATCCGACTCTCCCGGCGGACCGTCTTGCGCTGCTCCGCGGGCGGTTGCGCTCTAGAACGCGACCGACGGCCGGCGTACCGATGAGTGAGCTGACGCATCCGCTTAGCGATGTGGATGAACGTGCCCTCGCTCGAGCCGAGGGCGTGCCGGTGCAGATCCCTGACGGGATCGTGGAGCTTCGCCATGGTCGAGAAGGCTGAGAGCGAACGTAGCCCGCTCGTCGATCTCATCGGTGAGTTTTGGGAACCGGTAGACCTTAAGAAGAAGAATCCAATCCACGCGCCTGGCCAGATGTACTGGGCTCCAATCATCTACCGCGATGATGATCTGTTGTTGTTGCGCCTCTCCCAGTACGACCCTACGAACGAACGCCGCTCGAAGTACGAGATGTCCCGGCTCAGTGAGACGCCAAATCCGTTCGACCATGCCCCTGTCAAGGAACTCAACCTACGGAATGACGAGGAGCTCGTCGTGTTCAAGTGCAAGCACCGATCGGCGATGCTCTTCAGCGTGCCGATGGTGGAGCCGACCGGCGAACCGCCCCGGGAAAAGTCGTTCCTCCTGCTCCCGCACTACACATTCCATGCGGATGACCCCGCCTCTTTCAAAGAGGCGGTCCGACTGTTCGAATACAACGCGCTGTTTCATGCGCCCGCAAGCAATACCTTGGGCCTCAAAGACGGCTACTTCAGATTTGACCGGATGACCGTCGTTCCCCGCAACAGCTTGAACGACGTCATGCCCCAGCGGCTGACTCCAGATGCATTGGTGTTCCTGCAGGCGTGGTTCGACGCATACAAGTCAGGCGTGCTTCGCGATGAGCTCTTAGCCGATTTGATCACCGAGGCACGAACTGCCCGGGAGAAGCGGGACGCGACGAAATAGGCAGGGCGCCTCTCGTTGCGATGCAGTCCGCAGATCGCTTGTCCTGGATAAGGTCCTCTTCTCTGACGCGCATTCTGGTCGGTCTGGCGCGTGAGAAGCCAACGTTTTCGTCGCTAGGTCGCTTTTCTTCGCACCTTCCCTTTCAAGGAAGAGGTCAGGGGTTCGAATCCACTCCGGGCTACTGAATTCATTCGAGAACTCACGCGTTTTCATCGTCGCGCGGCGCCGCCCGGATCCTGGGTAGCCATTTGGGTAGCCATTTCTGAAGGCGGGCTCGATCACTTGGCCTTCGGCTCCGCGTACACGTAGGCGTTCACGCCCAGGTAGAGGTCCTTGCCGTCGATCTGAACGGCGGTCTTCTGGTTGCCGCGGGTCGAAGCCACCACGAGCGTCTTCCCACTCGCGCTCGGCGTCGGCTTCCCGATCGGAATGCGGATCACGAGCGTGTCGCCTTCGCGGTTCACGGTGAGGTCGTCAGCCATAGCCCCAGCCTCCCTCGTTCGCTCGGTCCATCATCGCGCGACGGCCGGCTGGTCGTTGCGCTGGCGGGCCTTGCCGACGTCATCACGGTAAGAGCGGTTACTTGGTCGGCTTTGCCTTGCCCGGTCCGAGAGCCTTCTTGTCGACCTTCTCGAGCGAACGACTGGTCTGTTTCAAGGACGCCCGGACCTGGTTGATGTCCTCCGCCGCGGGGAGATCTTAAGGCTTCGTTCCGCTCAGCTGGATCATGGTCCGTCCGTCTGAGTGATGCGGAAGAGGTTCGCGGCAAGCTCAGTGTTGTTCATGAAGTCGAGCGGACTGCGCTTCGCCGGCACGCCCTTGATCTGGCGCAGCTGCTCGAGATTTACGTTGTACATGCCGCGATAGCCGGCGTTCTGGAAGAACGTGTAAACCGTGACCCCGGCGTGCTTCGCCGTCGAGGAGAGGCTCTTCTCGCCCTCCATGATCTCGCCCCGGGTGATGAGCCAGTCGATGTGCTCGGGCGATTGAAGGTACTCACCGAGGTTGTCGGCAATCCCCACCAGATATACCTGAACGCGTGCGACCCGGTCCTTCTTGGAGTCCGCGTCGAACGTGCGGCCGAGCCCGAGGTCCTCGATCCGGGATAGCAGCTCGGGCTCGCCCGCAGGCTCGAGAAGCCGGTACAGGTCAAGCGGTGCGCCGGGGTCACGCATCTGCCAATTGTGAGCAGGGCAGGCGCGCAGTCCCGGCCGATACCGCGATTCGGAATCGGCGCCGCTACTACGTCTAGCAAGCCCGGGTAGCGATGACGGGGACCCCGCTGTATTGCACAACTATTCCGATATCGGTATAGTTCTGCAAGCATGGACCACCTCTCAGTTGTCGAAGCCGCATATGCCATGGGCGTCAGTGACCGACGCGTGCGTGCACTTATCCGCGCAGGTGCCCTCGCTGCTCAGCGTGTGGGGGGCCGCTGGCTCGTCAGTCGGGCGGACGTCGAACAGCGCGCACGTCGCCGCGGTCGGCCGGGTCGGCCGTTGGGAGCGCGCAACGCGTGGGCGCTCGTCGCGCGATTGTCAGGCGATGAGTGGCCCGACCTCGCACCGTGGGAACGTTCACGTCTGAAGCAGCGACTCGGGAGGAAATCTCTCTTGTCGCTCGCGTACGACCTCCGCGAACGAGCGGAACCGCATTTGTTCCGCGGCGATGAGCGCCTAGTTGAGCGCCTTCGCGATGATCCGGCCATCGTTCTCTCCGGCGTAAATGCGGCCGCCGCGTATGGCGTCGACATACGGGCCCCAGGAGTTGTCGAGGCGTATGTGGAGCGCGCTCGACTTCCAGACCTCATCTATCGATACGCACTCCGGCCAGCCGAGATCGCCGACGCGAATATCGTGCTGCGCGTCGTCGATGCATCGGTTCCGCGGACGCCGCATGGCGTGGCCCCGGTCGCCGCCGTTGCGCTCGACCTTCTCGAGTCGCCGAACGATCGCTTTCGCCGTGCCGGACGCGAGCTCGCGCGGCGTCTCCGATGATCCAGATCCGGCCCCTCGACGCGCAGGACGAGGACGTCTGGCGAGCGCTCCTCGAGCTGCGCGAGCGTTACCCGGAAGGCTGGACGCTCATCGGCGCGCGCATGGTCACGCTCTTCGCCCTCGAGCACGACAGAACGCCGCCGCGCTTCAGCCTCGACGCAGACGCGCTCATCAATGTGCGTCTCATTCCACGGGGTGCCGAGCGGTTCTCGAAGCTACTGCTCGAGCTCGGGTATGAACTGGTCGACGTGTCGGGATTCGGGCACGGTCACCGGTTCAAGAAGGGAGGTGTGTCGATCGATGTCCTCGCACCCGACGGCCTCAACGCAGTGAAGCGACGTGTCACCGTGCCGCCCCTGTACACGGTCGAAGTGCCGGGCGGCAGTCAGGCGCTGCAGCGGACAGAGCTCGTGGAAGTCGCCGTGGGCGATGCTCGCGGCGTGCTCCCGCGGCCAAATCTTCTCGGCGCGATCCTCGTGAAGACACGCGCCATTGCGGTCGATGATGCTAAGGAGAGCCAACGTCTGGATACGGCGTTCTTGCTCACGCTCGTCCCAAATCCTCAAGTGTTAGCCGCGACGATCACGGCTTCGGAGAAGGGTTGGCTGCGAGCACAGTCGGAGCTGAACGACCCGGATCGCGTCTGGTGGCGCGCCCAGCGGGAGCATCGCGAGTGGGGGATCTACGTTCTGCGCACGCTCATGGGCTGAGGACGCGTTCGGACCGACCAACTCCGCGCGTCAGGGAAGCGGCCCTCACAAGGATCGCGCGAAGGGAAGCGGCGCGTCATTCATTCATGATCAGGTCGCGCGTTCGACAATTTCGGCCCCCGTCCCTTACAAGGAAGAACTTCGCTTCGCGGAACGCGGTGAGCGGTGATGATCCGCGGCGTCGCTCTTCGAGGGACGCGCCCTTGGAGAAGGTGAGCTTCACGACCTTCTTGAAGGCGGACTCGTCAACTTCTTCTCCTTCGTGGATGTCGATCGCGCGGCGTGCGTTTCCGTCGAGACTCGAGTTGAAGAGACGGGCCGGATGCTTTTGAAGATCCGGCTTCTTCGCGAGCTCCGTCCTTGCGGCCCACGGCTTTCGCCTCCGTGGAACGACGGGCTCGCGCCATCCTCGTAACGGCCGCGGCTTCCCTTTCGCCGCGGAGACCGGGCGGACCCGGTAGCGGTGCTCCGCTTCATCGGGCGAGAGAAGCGACGCACCGCACACGCTTCAGGCGACCGCCGTCCGCGGGGCGTTCAGCTCGAGCCACGCGCACACGTCATCCGCCGCCATCGGACGGGCGAAGTGGTAGCCCTGCAGCGCGTCGACGCCGGCGGACTCAAGCCGCCGGCTCGTCGCCTCGTCCTCGACGCCCTCCGCGACGACGGTGAAGCCGAGCGCATGCGCGAGCTCCACCGACGCGGTGACGATCGCGGCGCAGCTCGCGTCGCCGAGGAGACCGGAGACGAAGCTCCGATCGATCTTCACCTCGTTCACCGCGAGGCGACTGAGGTACGCGAGCGACGAGTACCCCGTTCCGAAGTCATCGATGGCAAGCCCGACGCCGAGGTCTCGCAGTCGCGCCGCCGTGCCGGCGACGCGGTCCTGGTCCGTCATGAATGCGCCCTCCGTGATCTCGAGCGTGACGAGTCCCGGGTCGATGCCTTCGCGAGCGATGAGGTCGCCCACCGCGTCGGGCAGCTCGGGATCGAGCATGTTTCGCATCGACAAGTTCAGGGAGATGGCCGCGGGCATGCCCGCGTCCCGCCAGAGGCGCACCTGGCGCACGCCGGCATCCAAGACCCACACGGAAAGCTCGCGTATCAGCCCGCTGCGTTCGGCGAGCTCGATGAAGGCTCCGGGCGGAAGCAGTCCGCGCACCGGGTGATGCCAGCGGAGCAGCGCCTCGAATTTCTGGAGCACGCCGGTCTTCGCGTCGACGATGGGCTGGTAGTGGAGGAGCAGCTCGTCGGTCGCGATCGCGCGCCGGAGCTCTGCCATGAGGGAGAGCCGGTCTGCGGCGTTGTCATCGAGTCCCCGGTCGTACACCGCGACCCCACCGAGCGCGCGCTTCGCCGCGTACATCGCGACATCGGCGTGCTGCAGCAGCGCATCCGGATCGCTCGCGTGCTCGGGCGCGACGGCGACGCCGAGGCTCGCCCCCACGTCGAGCAGCTGCCCCCCGACGACGAACGGATCCGTCAGCGCACGACGCAGGCGGATTGCCACCTCTTTCGCCGCACGGAGGTCGGCAAGGGGTAGCAGCGCCGCGAATTCGTCGCCGCCGAGTCGCGCGACCGTGTCGCCGTCGCGAAGCACCGTGCCGAGTCGACCGCCGACCTGTCGTAGAAGATCGTCGCCGGCGTGGTGACCGAACGAGTCGTTGACCTCCTTGAAGCGGTCCAGGTCGAGCACGATGAGCGCGACGTTGCCATCCCGGGCGCGATCTCCGGCGAACGCCTGCTCGAGCCGCTCGTGCAAGAGCGTTCGGTTCGGCAGATTCGTCAGCGGATCGAAGAGCGCGAGGTGGCGCGCCTGCTCGTACGCGGCCTGCGACGTCGCTCGGGCGCGGCGCACCTGGTCCGCGAGCACGATGACCAGGCCACTGATGCCGTACACGAAGGGCAGCTGCACGACGACTTCGCGCAGCGGCACGTCGACCCGCGCGCTCGCGAGCGTCGTCGCGAGGAGCGCGATGACGAGGCGGATCGTGGAGGCCCGCCACGAGCGCCAGAAGGCGAGCAGCACGAGGACAACTGCCGCGAGGTGCGCGAGCACGAGCGGCGGGAACGCGATGCCGGCGACGAGCGCGCCCGCCAGGAGCAGGTCGAGCGTCGCGCGGGCCCGGAGCAGCCGCACATCCACCAGCCGATCGAACACGAGCGAGCTCCGTCCACATCCACGCGGTGTGCGGCTCGTCACACGTGGGCGCCGGACGCTCCATGGTTGATACCGCTCGCGCGGGCGCGCCGACGCGCACGCGAGCGTCCTCGCCCGGGGGCGGCCCCGCGAGGGAGAGGTCACCGGATCGTCGGTGCTCGGCGTCAGACCGCCGCGCGCGGTGAGCGGCGTGCCCATTCGAGGTGTGCGGTACGTCACACCATGCCGAATGGACGCCTCCCGCGTACGCGTTGATGGGCTCGATGAGACGCGATCTCCGCGCCGCCGGCGGCACCGTGCCGTCGCCGGCATCCTCCAGCCGGAGGTGGCCGCGCGATGGCCAAGCGCAGAGGTAAGGCGCGCGGTCGCTCCCGGTCGGGGCCGATCGTCGCGGCGGCCATCGCCATCGGGACGACGGTCTTCGTGGCCGCGGCGATCCTCCTTCTGCGCGCCGACGACCCAGCCGGCGGAAGCGATGCGGCGAGCTACGCCGCGCCGGTGCGCGGGAACGCGGATGCGCCTGTGACGATCGACGAGTACGGGGACTTCCAATGCCCCTCGTGCGGCGCGTTCGCCCGGAGCGTGGAGGCGGAGCTCGTTCGCCGCTACATCGAGACCGGCAGGGCGAAGCTGGTCTTCCACCATTTCCCGTGGATCGGACCCGAGTCGAAGCGTGCGGCGGAAGCGGCGTCATGCGCGGGCGCACAGGGGAGCTTCTGGAGCTACCACGACCTCCTCTACGCGAACCAGCACGGAGAGAACTCCGGCTTCCTGTCCTCTGACAACCTGAAGCGTTTCGCGTCGCAGCTCGGCCTCGACCGCGCGGCCTTCGATCGCTGCCTCGATCTCGGTAGCTACCGCGCGGCCGTGGAGGCCGACTTCCAGACGGGCCTTCGGCTGGGCCTCAACAGCACGCCCACGTTCATCGTGAACGGCCAGCGGATCGTCGGCGCGCAGCCCCTCGCCGTCTTCGCGGCGGTGATCGACGCGAAGACCGCGGGCCGCTGAGCATGCCGGATGTCAGCCTCGTCGTCGCGTTCGCGGGCGGCACACTCGCGATCCTGTCGCCGTGCGGCGCGATGCTGCTCCCGGCGTTCTTCGCGACGGCGTTCAGCTCGCGGACACGGCTGCTTCTGCAGGCTCCACTCTTCTTCGCCGGCATCGCGACGATCGTGATGCCGCTCGGCCTGGGCGTGGGCGCTATGAGCGAGCTCGTGCTGGGCGAGCGCGATCTGGTCATCGCGATCGCGGGGGCGGTACTCGTGGGGTTCGGGCTCTACACCTTCGCCGGCGGCGGCTTCGCCGTCGCGCCCGGCGTGTCGGGGCGCCTCCAGGCCATCGAAGGGCGCTTCGCCGCGTACGCCACCGGCCTCGCGTACGGCCTCGCGGGGTTCTGCAGCGGACCGATCTTCGGCGGCGTGCTGACGGTCGCCGCCACCTCCGGCGCGGCCGCGCTCGGCGGTGCACTGCTCGCGGCGTTCGCGCTCGGCATGACGCTGCCGGTCTTCGTCTTGGCGCTCGTGTGGGACCGCGCGCGTGTCGCCCAGCGCCGCTGGCTCGCACATACGGTGCGCCTCGGAGCCGTCGAGGCACCCGTCTCGCGCGCCATCGCGGGTTCGCTCTTCGTGGCGCTCGGCGTGAGCTTCGTCGCGTTCCGCGGGAGCTCGGCGCTGTCGTCGTTGTACGCCGACCTTGGGCTCGCCGATCTGCTCCAGCGCGCGGAGTCCGCGCTCAGATGAGGAAGGCGGCCGACCGATCGAGCGGCGGACCGGGACGGCGCCTGCGCCCGCTGGGTCCACAGGTGGTGCGCATCGACGCGCCGCGCGACCTCGTCTTCGCGCAGATCGCCGTTCCCTATCGCGCGGTCAATCCGCCGCGCGAGCTGCGGGCGAAGATCGAGGTTCTCGAGCGGGGCGCGGAGACCGTCATCGCGGCACACCGCACCAGGGTCGGATGCCTCACCGTCGTCACAGTCGAGTCGGTGACGTTCTCGCCACCGGACGAGATCCGCTTTCGCCTGCTGCGCGGACCGGTCCCTTTCGTCAGCGAGCGCTTCTTCCTTCGCGAGACCGCTGACGGCGTGACGGAGCTCGAGTACACCGGCGAGCTCGGCACGAACCTGTGGGCCGCGGGAGAGGCGTGGGGCTCCCTCGTCGCGCGGCACTGGGAGCGCACCGTCGCTATCGCACTGCGGACGTTGAAGGCTTCGGCGGAGACGATGGCCGCGCGCGCGGCCGCCCGGCGCCTCGGGAGCGCGCGCTCGGACCGTGGCGAACGGGTGAGCGAGCGGTGACGGCCGAAGTCTCGAAGGTGGACCGCAACGAGGTCTTCCTCGAATACACCAAATCGATCTGTCCGGTCTGCAAGCGTGTCCTCGACGGCGAGCTGAACGTGCGAGAGGGACGCGTCATCCTGCGCAAGCGCTGCCCCGAGCACGGGCCGTTCGAGGCGCTCGTCTACTCCGACGCCGATCTGTACATGTCACAGCTCCGTTACAACAAGCCCGGGACGATCCCGCTCGAGTTCCAGACCGAGGTGCGCGAGGGCTGTCCGCTCGACTGCGGCATGTGCCCCGATCACAAGCAGCACTCCTGCCTCGGCATCATCGAGGTGAACAGCGGCTGCAACCTCGACTGCCCGATCTGCTTCGCAGACGCCGGACATCAGCCCGACGGCTTCGCGCTCAGCCTCGACCAGGTCGCGCGCATGCTCGATGCCTTCGTCGCCGCCGAGGGCCAGCCCGAGGTCGTGCAGTTCTCGGGTGGAGAGCCGACGATCCACCCCGACATCGTCACCTTCATCGAGATGGCCAAGGCTCGCGGCATCAAGGCCGTGATGTTGAACACCAACGGGATCCGCATCGCGCGCGACGACGCCTTCCTGGCGGAGCTGGCGCGGGTCAGGCCGCACATCTACCTGCAGTTCGACGGACTGGACGAGCGCACCCACCGCGCGATCCGCGGTCGCGACCTGCGCGAGGTGAAGCAGCGCGCGCTCGATCGCTGCGCCGAGGTCGGGCTCAGCGTGACGCTCGTGGCGGCGATCGAAAGGGGCGTGAACGAAGAGGAGATCGGAGAGATCGTGCGCTTCGGCGTGCACCACCCTGCCGTCATGAGTGTCGCGTTCCAGCCGGTGACGCACTCGGGTCGTCACCTCGCCTTCGATCCGCTCGAGCGGCTCACGAACGCCGACGTCATGCATCTGCTCGCCGATCAGGCCCCCGAGTGGTTCCGCGTCCCGGACTTCGTGCCGGTGCCCTGTTGCTTCCCCGCCTGCCGCAGCATTTGCTACGCCGTGGTCGATGGCGACGGCCTGCTGCCGCTGACGCGCCTTCTCGACGTCGATCAGTACCTCGACTACGTCGCGAACCGCATGCTGCCCGATCCGGCGGTCCGCGACGCCCTCGAGCGCATGTTTTCGGCGTCCGCGCTTCCTGGCGCCGAGCGCGCGCTGCTCCTGTGCCAAGAATGCGGGATCGACCTCCCAAAGGCGCTGGCCGACGTCTGGAAGAGCGTCTTCATGGTCGTCGTGCAGGACTTCCAGGACCCCTACACCCTCAACGTCCGCCAGCTGATGAAGTGCTGCGTGGCCGAGATCGTGCCGGACGGACGCATCATCCCGTTCTGCGCGTACAACTCCGTCGGCTACCGCGAGCAGGTGCGCGCGCAGCTCTCGGGAGTCCCGGTCGTCCCCACGGTCCCCAATGCGATCCCCATCGCGACTCTGCTTCGCGACACCCCGCACGGCTCGAAGACGGCCGGATCGGCGCTGGAATCGAGCGTGAGGGACGTACGCAACGTGGGCAGGAGGCTGGCCCAATGACGGTCTCCACGGTCAAGACGTGCTGCGCCGACGCCTACGCGAGCGAGGCAGCCCGCTTCCTCCTCGGCGACGCGTTCCACCCCGGCGGCGCCGCGCTCACCCGCGGGCTGACCCGCTCGCTTCGTGCCGGGCCGCGATCGGTCGTCGCGGACATCGCCAGCGGTCTGGGTACCAGCGCGCTGCAGCTCGCGCGCTCGACCGGGTGCGCCGTGATCGGGATAGACCTCGCACAGGCCAACGTCGACGAGGCGAATGCTCGTGCCCGGCGCGAAGGTCTCGCCGAGCGGGTACGCGTCGTGTGCGGCGACGCGGAGGCGCTGCCGCTTCCCGACGGCAGCGTCGACGGGGTCCTCTGCGAGTGCGCGCTGTGCCTCTTTCCGGACAAGGCCGCCGCGGCACGGGAGATCGTCCGCGTGCTCCGGCCGGGCGCTCGTCTGGCGCTCTCGGATGTGACGCTCGAGGCCGCCGAGGCGCCCGAGCTGCTTCGCTCCCTCGATGCGTACGTCGCATGTCTGGGTGGCGCGATCCCGCTCGAACGGACCGCCAAGCTCCTCCGTGATGCGGGTCTCCTCATCGAGTCGGTCGTTCGGCGCAACGACGTGGTCGCCGAGACGCTCGACCGGATCGAGGCGCGTCTGCGCGTGGCGCGGCTCACCGGCGGCGGACCGCTGCGATCGCATATCGAACGCGCGGAGTCCCTCCTCGATGCCGCGCGCGACGGCCTGCGCACGAATGTCCTCGGCTATGGGGTCGTGATCGCGCGGCGCTGAGGGCTAGCCGGTCCGGGGTGGCTCCGATGCGAAATCAGAGGCGCGGAGATCGCGGGTGGGCGCCTCGAGCATCATCCCATGCGCGATCGTGTTGAACGAGGTGTAGTGCAAGGTCGCCGCGGCGATCTCGAGGATCACCTCGTCGTCGAACACGCCGGCGTGCCGGCCGGCCTGCGCGTAGTACCCGGTCCAGTAATCGCTGTGCTTGTTCATCGCGACCGCGAGCGCCGCGGCGAGCTTCGCGTCGGCGGGCAGCTCGCCCGCACTGAGCACGAGCTGGTGCTTCGCCCAGATCGCGGCCAAGAGACGCGGTCGGTGCGAGAAGGCACGCCAGAAGGCGGGCACGTGCTCGAGCCCGAGCGACTTGTTGGACCAGGCCGAGATCTCCGCCCAGGTCGAGCGCGCTTCGTCGGATGGCTCGACGGGAACGGTGATCAGCTCAAGCGAAGCGGCCTCGCCGCCGGCCGGAACATCCGGCCGGAGACGCAGCCCTCCGGCGGCGGCGCTCGTCGACACGACGTGCTCCGCGAGCCCGAGGATCTCGGTGATCCCGCGCTCGTGGATCCCCAGTCGCAGCACGGCGACCGCATGGGTCGCCAGTCAGTAGTCGCAGCCGTTCGCCATCGACACCGCCACGTGCATGGCCTGCTTGGTCAGCGCCGGCAACCGTCCGATCTGCATGAACGCTTGCGCCGCCTCGGCCATGTTCGCTTCGAGCAGGGCCGGCCAGTGCGCCTGGGCCTTCCAGATCTCGCCGAGCGTCTCGACGGTCGATCCGCGCCGTTTCGCCAAGCGCTCGAGGACCGCGCGATCCTCCGGTGAGAGCTCGTCGGGTCGCGGAAAGCGCAGCAGCGGCATGTCGCGAGTCTACGGCCGTGATGCGTGCCTCGGGCCCGCCCGTGTGCGGTAACGCACACCTCGGCCACACGCGACGCGGCGACGAAGACCCGCGTCTAGCCGGCGCGGGTCCGATCGCGCAGCCCGTCCTCGTCCAACAGCTCGGTGAGACGCGGGCGCGTGCGTAGCAGACCGTCGCGTTCCCACATCGCGATGAGCCGCGAGACGCTCTCGCGTGACGCGCCGATCATCCGCGCGAGATCGGCCTGGGAGATGCTGCGGATGCGCGACGGGGTCACCGAGCGGTCCGCCATCCGCAGCAGAAGGTCCGCCAGGCGCGCTTCGATCGGGTCCGTGGCGGTACGTTGAACGGTGTCTTCGAGCTCGAAGAGCTGCCGGGCGAGGAGCATCGCGACCTTGGCCGCAAGCCGCGGGTGCATCGTCATCGCCCTCAGGAACTCGCCCGCCGCCGCCTCGCAGATCACCACATCCTCGATCGCCGTCACTTTCTGGCTGGTCACAGCGGCCCCGAAGAGGGCGGACGTGCCAAAGAGCTGCCCCGGCCCGAGGATCGCGACGTTGACGTCGCCGTTCGTGACCCGCACGCGGCCGGATTTGAGCAGGTACACGCGATCACCGGTCGGCTTGACGATGACGTCGGCTCCCGTGCGGCAGCTACGCTCGTGCAGCAGCACCGCGACGCGGGAGATCTCGGCCTCGGTCATGCCCTCGAAGAGATCCAGGCGACGCAGGAACCACAGCTTGTTCATCTGTGACGTGCATCACAGTAGCCTTCAGCCGCATAAGGTGTGATGCGCGTCACACCGCGGGGCATGGCGCACGGCCGACGGTCGTTGCAGCTGGCAAGCACGACTTGGAGGTCTTGTTCCGATGAAAACGCTCCGACTCCGCGAAGGGATCCTCGGCGGCGTCGTCGCCGGGGTCGTCATGGCGATGGTGGCGATGACGTACACGCTCATCGCCCAAGGCGATCTGCTCGCGCCGGTCAAGCAGATGGGCGCGCTGCTCTTTGCAGCCGACAGCGGCTCGCCCCTCTCGCTGATCGCCGGACTGATGCTGCACATGATGAGTGCGGCGGTCTTCGGCGCGGTCTTCGTTCTGCTCGCTCGCGCCGCGATCGATAACGATTGGGTCCTCACCGCGGCCGGGTTCTGGCCCTTGGCCGTCGCTGCCATGAGCTACATCGTCATCGAGTGGGCGGTCGCCGCGTTCGTGATCCTCCCGGCCATCGACCGGCCCCTGCTCACGACGTTCGCCTCGATCGGCGGGTTCGTCGCGCACGCGATGTACGGGCTGGTGCTGGCGTGGTGGCTCGTGTGGCGCGCCGCCCCGGTCGCCGTCCGCGTGCGCACCGGCAATCACCAGCACAACGTCGCTTGATCGCCCAGATCTGAGACCGATCGCCCTTCCCCAGCGCGGGAGATCCGCTGCCGAGTGGCAGTGGATCTCCCGCCGCATACGACGGTCAGGGTCCCTTCACCCCAGGCGCCGCGCGAGCGTCCTCCGAGGCGGGCGGGTGCTCACGGGAACACCCACTTACGCCGTGGTGACCGGCCGAGGAGCCGTCTTGAGATAGGCGCGAACCTGGAGGATGGCGGAGATGCCCTCGCCGACCGCGGAGCCGAGCTGCTTCGTGGAACCCTGCCGCACGTCACCGGCCGCGAACACCCCCGGGAGCGAGGTCTCGTAGCTGGTGTTCGTGACCGCGAAGCCCCATCGGTCCAGAGACACCGTGCCGCGTAGGAAATCGGTGTTCGGGTCGAGTCCGATGAACACGAACGCGCCATCCGGGTGCCAGGAGTGCGTCTTGCCACTCACGCGGTCGCGGGCCACCACCTCTTCGAGGCGCTTCCCGCCTTTGAGCTCGACGATCTCCGTGTTCAGGTGGACCGTGAAGCGCGGATGACTTCGCACCTCGTCCTGCAGGATCTGCGAGGCCTTGAGCTCGGCGCTGTGCTGGACCACGCGGATCCGGTCGGCGAACTGGCTGAGGAACAGCCCTTCCTCGAGTGCCGAGTTCCCGCCGCCGACGACGAGCAGCTCCTTCGCGCCCTTGTAGAAGGGGCCGTCGCAGGTGGCGCAGAAGTGGACCCCCGCACCGATCAGCTTCTCTTCGCCGGGCACGCCCAGGCGCCGATAGCGTGAGCCGGTCGCGATCAGCACCGCCTGGCTGCAGATCTCCTGGCCGCTGCTGAGGCGTACGACGTAGTTCATGCCCTCGCGCTCGATCGTGCGGACTTCTACCGCGGAGACCAGCTCCACGCCGTACCGCCGCGCCTGCGCGACGAAGCGATCCATGAGCTCGGCGCCGCCGATCCCTTCGGGGAATCCCGGGTAGTTCTCGATGCGCTGCGTGACGCCGGCCTGCCCGCCGAGCGCGCTCTTGTCGACGACCACCGCGCTGATGCCCTCGCGAGCGGCGTAGAGCGCGGCGGCGAGACCGGTCGGTCCGCCGCCGACGATCGCGACCTCGTAGAACGACCGCGAGGCCTCGAGGCGCAGGCCGAGCTTCCGCGCCAGCTCCTCGTCGGACGGCTCGATCAGAGTGCTCCCGTCGGCGAAGACGATGGTGGGGATGGACCTGCCGCCACGCTGCAGCTCCTCGACGACACGACGGGCCTCGCGGTCCTGGTCGATGTCGAGCCAATCGAAGGGCACGCGGTGCTCCGCCAGGAACTTCTTCGAGCGTGCGCAGTCCGGGCACCACGGTGCGCCGTAGACCTTGATGTCAGCCATCGATCCCTCCTTCGCCGCAGGCACGCGATCGGCGGGCCGGGCTCCACCGATCCGTGCAACGCCGATCCGCTCGTCGACATTCCGTGATGCCGATCGGGTACCGCACGCGCACTCGCTCAGCAGACCGCCGTGGAGCAGCCGGATCTCCCGCTCGTCCGGGCTCATCGCATCACGACCGCGATTCCGAGCTCGTCTCGGAACGCCGAACGCCGGTGCGATCTTACGGCGACCAAGGCGGTGAGATCGCCACGCCGAACGGATTGCAAGTTGCCTGCGTCTTGTCTTGCCCAGACCATCGCGTGGGCGGCCGACCGTCAGGTGGCTGGATGCCGCTGAACGGTTCTTCGAGGTCAGACGGCGAGGGCGGCGACGTCTTCACCGCCGCCCCCATACCTGCGCGATCCGCGTCGGGTGCCGCGCTACATGGCCTCGAAGGTCTCGCACACCTCGATCGTCGCGCCGCCCTGGAGCACCGGGCAGCCTTGAGCGAGCTTGACCGCGTCATCGAGGCTCGCGGCCTTGATGACGCTGTAGCCGCTCACCGGGTTCGCACCGCCGCCGCTCGTCACCTTGCCGTTGCTGCCGATCGTGCTCGTCTTTCCGACGGGGTTGCCGCCATCGATCAGCGCCGCACCGAGCGCCCGCATCCATTCGTTCCAGGCCGCCATCACCCGAGCCTGGGCCTCCTTCGAGTCGGGCATCTTCCCCCCGTGGTACGCGAGCAGGTAGCTGGCCATCGTCCGTGTCCCCTTTCACTTCTCCGACAGCCCACGGCCCCTCTCTGTCCGTAGCGCGGCTGCCTTTTGCGGATACGACGAACGAAGGGCCCACGGGTCGACAGGCAGCGGTCCCCAGAACGCGGCTACCGCCCGGGCTGAAGACGCCCCGCCAAGGACAGAGCGGTCAGGCCTCGCGCGCCGTCTCACCCACGCTGCCGCGGACCCGAGCGCGGAGACCGACCTCGTCCGACACTTCGAGGGCTCGGTGACGGGCGCGCACGAGTCCATCCCGCTCCCAGGCGGCCATCAGCCGCGAGACGCTCTCGCGCGACGCGCCGATCAGACGCGCCAGCTCAGCCTGCGAGAGCCCGAGGACCTGGTGGTCCCCGTTGCAGTCGGCGAGCTGCAGGACGAGCGAGGCGAGTCGGGCTTCGACCGGGTCCTGCGCGGCGCGCTGGACCGACCGCTGAAGGTCATAGAGCTGGCGAGCCAGCAGCTGAGCGGTCCGTGCCGCGAGGAGGGGATGGGACGTCATCGCCATGAGGAACGCCCCGGCCGGGGCCTCGCACAGGATGACGTCCTCGACCGCGATAGCGCGCTCGTCCACTGGTGCGGCGCCGAACAGCGATGACGTGCCGAAGAGCTGCGCCGGGCCAAGCACGCCCATCGCCACGCCGCCAGACTCGATGCGCACTCGTCCGGCCTTCACGATGTAGACGGTCTCGCCCGTCGGACGGAGCGGGATCTCCTCGCCCGCGCGAAAGCTGCGATCGGTGAGGATGTCGGCGACGCGCTTCGCGTCCTCGTGCCTCACGCCCTGAAAAAGTTCGAGCTGTGTCAGCAGCCAGAGCCGGTTCGTCGTGCTTCCTCCAAGGATGAGCCAAGTGTGCCATTTCGCACAAAGGTGACGAACGTTCGAGGACTTGGTGTGAAGAGGCCCTTCTCTCAGCGATAGCCCAGCGCGTTTCCTTCGTCGCAACAACGGCGACGAGGTGGGGGCATGCGCGTAACGCTCGCTTCCGGACTGCGCGGATCGATACGCCGCCGCGGTGTGCTCGTAGCCGCGGCACTGGTCGTCGCGGCGGCGTGCGGCGGGGGGTCGGCGGCGACGGACGCGGGTACGACCGTCACCGTGACCTCCACCGAGAAGGCGATCCAGCTCGACCGCGCCAGCGCGCCCGCCGGGATGGTGACGTTCAAGGTCGTCAACACCGACAAGAACGTGCACTCGCTCGTCCTCCTCAAAACCGACCTGCCACACGACAAGATCCCGGTCGACCCGAAGGATCCATCGCGTCCGGACAAATCCGGCGAGCTCAAGGAAACCGGTGAGGTCCAAGGCGGCCAGACGAAGGAATTCAAGGTCAAGCTGGAAGCCGGCAATTACGTGCTCGTGTGCAACGAGCCTGCCCACTACGCCGTCGGCATGCACGTGCCGTTCAAGGTGCAGTAAGGCATGGGCCGACTGCGCCTTCTGCGCGGCCCATGGCTGGTCGCTCCGATCGCGGCGCTGTCACTCGTGCTGCTCGTCGCGTGGGCGCCCGCTCCGGTCGGCACGTCCGGGGTCACCCACGACGTCAAAGTCGCGACCTTTCAGTTCGGCTTCACGCCCAACGTGATCAGGGCCAACCTCGGTGACGAGATCCTCATCCACCTCACGTCACGCGACGTGAGTCACGGCTTCTACCTTGACGGTTACGGCATCGAGGTACGGGTCGAGGCCGGACAGACGAAGGACATCCGCTTCACCGCGAATCGAGCCGGGACGTACCGCTTCCGGTGCGCAGTCACGTGCGGCGCGCTGCACCCCTTCATGATCGGCCAGCTCGTCGTCGAGCCGAACGTCCCGTTCGCGGCCGCCGCCGCGGTCGTGGCCGGGAGCGCGGTCGCGGGATACGTCTGGTCCGTACGCCGTCGCGAGGAGACGCTCTGATGGCCGGGACCTTCGCACCGATCCAGTTCACGCCGGACGGACGTCCGGGCGGTCGCATCGAGCTCACCCGCTGGGCGCCGCTCCGCCGGCTCCTCCGCTGGCGCGGTCTGCAGCCGGCGGCGGTGATCGTCAACGCGGCGTTCTTCTCACTGATCATCGCGGCCGGCATCGCCGGCACGCCGGTCGGCAACCGAAACTTCGCGATCATCTTCGTCTGGATCGTGTGGTGGGCGCTCCTCATCGTGCTGCTCATCCCGTTCGGCGCGCGCGCGTGGTGCACGGCCTGTCCGCTGCCTGTCGTCGGGGAGTGGGTGCAGCGTGGAGCGATCCTCCGACGGTCGCCGTTCAGTGCTTTGACGCGCGGGATCGCGTGGCCGGCGAGGCTGCGCAACATCTGGCCGCAGAACGTCGCGTTCCTGGGCGTCGCGCTCTTCTCCGCGGTGATCCTCACCACGCCGGTGGTCACCGCGCTCATGCTCGGCGGGTTCGTCGTCGCGGCCGTCGCGTCGTCCCTGCTCTTCCAGCGCCGCGCCTTCTGCCGCTTCATTTGCCCGGTCGGCGGGTTCATCGGTCTCTACTCGATGGCGGCACCTCTCGAGGTCCGCGTGAAGGACCCGGATGTCTGTCTCAGGCACTGCGGGAACGAGTGCGTCGTCGGGTCGTCGAACGGCTACGGCTGCCCGTGGATGGAGTATCCCGGCACGCTCGAGCGCAACGCGTACTGCGGCATGTGCACCGAGTGCTTCAAGACCTGCCCGACCGGCAACGTCGCGCTGAACCTGCGCCCATTCGGCGCGGACCTGATGGTCCCCGTTCGCCACCTCGACGAATCGTTCAAGGGCTTCATCATGCTGGGTGCCGCGCTCGTGTACAGCGCGGTGATGCTGGGGCCGTGGAGCAACATCAAGGACGCGGCCTTCCTCGGTAACGGGAACGCCGGGCTCTACGCGGGCTACGTCGGCACGTTCCTTTTCACGATGGTCTTCGCGTTCCCGGGGCTGTTCCTCGCCGCGGGTGCTGCCGGGAAGCTCGTCGCACGCGACGCGACCATGTCGGTGCGTCGTTTCATCTCGGGTGCGGGCTACGCCACGGTGCCGCTCGGCCTCGCGGGCTGGATCGCGTTCAGCTTCTCGTTCATCCTCGTGAACGGGTCGTACGTGCTCCCCGTCGTTTCCGACCCGTTCGGATGGGGATGGAACCTGCTCGGGACCGCGGACGTTCCGTGGACGCCGATCCGGCCGGACATCCTCCCGTACCTCCAGGTCCCGGCGATCGCCCTCGGACTGTTCTTCTCGATCCGCGTGGGCCTGCGCGTCGTCCGCGAGATCACCGCGAGCGAGGCCCATGCCCGGCGCGCGGCGATCCCGCTCACCGTCCTTCTTACGCTCGTCGCCTTCGCCTTCCTGGTGCTGTACCTATGACCATCGAGACCGCGACCACTGTCGTCGCGAGCTTCGACACAGGAGCCGAAGCCGACCGCGCCATCGCCGAGGCGATCTCGTCGGGGCTCGCGCCTGGCCGTGTCGGTCGAATGGAAGACGGACATGGGCCGGTCCTCGTGAGCATGATGCTCGCGCCGGCCGAGCGTCCGGCGGCCGTCGATGCGCTGCACCGCCTCGGTGCCGGACGCGTCCTCGAGCTCGCGGAGGCGCGCGCGGCGCACCGCCGCATCCCACATCCGGGCGTCGACGATCGCGACGGGGTGAAGCTGCCCTTCGGCGGCGGCGAATACCCTCGTCGTCCCATCGGCGCGGCGGCGCCGCCTCGCGCGGAGCACCGCGTGCTCGATGCGGGCGTTCGCGCGCGCAGCTTCGACGAGATCGACGCGGGATTCTCGGATGCCGAAGCGCTCGTCGAGGCCGACCGCTGCGTTCGTTGCCCTGAGCCCCCGTGTCAGGCCGCGTGCCCCGCGGGCAACGACATCCCGCGGTTCGTCGACCTTCTCGCCAGGGGCGACGTGCGCGGCAGCTTCGCGGTGCTGCGGCGTACGAACGCATTCTCCGCGATCTGCGGACGCGTGTGCGACGTCGATCGTCAATGCGAGGGTGCATGCGTCCTGAGGAACGGTGGCGAATCGGTGCAGATCGGCCGCCTCGAGCGCTACGTCGCGGACGCCGCTCGCGCCGCCGATCCCGTGTCCACCGGGACCACGACAGCCGGGACGGCCGGTCCCCGCATCGCGGTCGTCGGCGCCGGCCCGGCGGGCCTCGCCGCGGCCGGCGACCTCGCGGACGCGGGCTGCAGCGTCGAGGTCATCGACACGAACCCGGTCGCCGGTGGCGCGGTCGCCTGGGGCATTCCCGAGTTCCGCCTTCCACCGCGCGTGCTGTCCCGCGAGATCGCGGACCTCGAGCGGCGCGGTGTCCGGTTCCGCTTCGGCCGGGAGCTCGGACGGGATCTGCAGCTCGAGGAGCTCGCCGCGTCGAACGCCGCGGTCGTGCTCGCCCTCGGCACGCAGGGGTCCGTTCCGGTCCCCGTGACCGGGAAGGAGCTTCGTGGGGTGTGGCAGGCGAAGGAGCTGCTCACCGCCGTGAAGCGGAGCAGGGCGAACGTGCCCGGTGCGACGATCCCGATCGTCGGTCCCCGCTGTGTGGTGATCGGTGGCGGGAACACCGCGATGGACGCCGCGCAGACGCTGGTGCGGCTGCGGACGAACGGCACCGTGCCGGAGGTCACCGTCGTCTACCGGCGCGGCGAGGACGAGATGCCGGCACGCCACGACGAGGTCCAGAGCGCTCGGTCCGAAGGAGTCACGATCCGGTCGTGGGCGACGCCCATCGCGATCCTCGGCACCGAGGACGGCCGCGTCCGAGGAGTGCGGTTCATCGAGACGCGAGCGCTCCGCCCGAACGCCGGCCGCCGCTCGCAGATCGCGCCGATCCCCGGTAGCGACTTCGAGCTCCCGGCCGACACGGTCGTCTGCGCGCTCGGTTACCGGACCGTGCTGCCGGCTCTGAACGGCGTGCGCAGCGACAAGCGCGGCCTGATCGTCGCCGACCTGATGCGCGGGCGCACCGCGCGGGACAGGGTCTGGGCGGTCGGCGACGTCGTCACCGGTCCGAAGACCGTCGTGCACGCGATGGCCGCCGGTCGGCGTGCCGCTCGCGACATCCTGCGAAGCCTCGGGAGGACCGCCGGATGAAGCGCCTCGAGATCGCGGCCGTCGTCCTCGCGCTCTTCGCGATCGTCGGCGTGCCGGCGGCCGCGTTCGCGTACGACCGCACGCAGCACGCGCCGGACGAGATCACCGTCGTCGCGCGGCAGTACGAGAACGGCGGCTGGTCGCCTTCGACGATCGCGGTCAAGAACGGCCAGATCGTTCGCCTGCGCATCACGAGCGCGGACGTCGCGCACAGCCTGTACATCCCCTCGCTGCGGCTCGAGTCGGATCTCATCCTGCCCGGACACTGGGTGCGTCTCGAGTTCCGCGCGACGGGCGATGGCGAGCTGCGCCTGAAGTGCAACGTCGCCTGCGGCGTCAATCACGCGAAGATGACCGCGACGCTCGTCGTGGGCACAGGCGTGGCCGCCGCCGCGACGCCTGGCCTGGCGTCGCCGCCGGGTGCCGGCGACGGCTCGGCGAGCGCAGCGCCCGATGCCGTGGGAGGCGCGGACGCGGCGCAGATCGCTCTCGGGAAGAAGGTGTTCGAGACGGCCGGTGGCGACGGCTGCCAGTCGTGCCACGGTCCGGACGCTCGTGGTCAGACCACGAAGAGCGGCACGGTCGCGCCGAACATCCGCGGCGCGACGGAACGGAAGCTCCGCGACGCGCTCGCGGGCGGGGCGGCGCTCATGACCTTCTTGAAGCTCAGCGACGAAGAGATCGAGGCGGTCATCAAGTACCTCGAGTCTCTCGACAAGCAGTGATGCCTATGGAGGGGTGAAGACGCGCACCGAACGCGTGGAGGCTACCCAGAACGAGAGAAAGGACGGCAACACATGAAGCGACACGCACTGAAGACCCTCGCGATCGGCGCGGCGCTCGCGATCGTGGCCGGGGCGTGCCAATCGGCGGCGCCGACCGCGTCGCCGGGACCGCAGACCGTTACCACGAACAGCACCACGATCCAGTCCGCCCAGCTCGCGCCTGCTCCGAGCGGTGCCCAGCCGACCGGATGGGAGACCACCGAGGCCATTCGCGGGAACTTGAAGCTGCTCACGAAGTTCGACTCGTCCGGGGACGCGGCCTGGGATCAGGTCAAGCACCCCACCGTCTTCGTCACGAGCATGGGAAAGGCCCCGCAGCCGACCGGCGCGAAGATCGACGGCGCCGGCCTGTACATCATCGACGCCTACAGCAAGGAGGTCGTCGCGTCTCGCGTGTACGACCTCGGCGAACAGGTGACGCAGTCCTCGCACACCGTCGGCATCTCGCCGGACGGGAAGTGGTTCTACATGATGTTCGGCGATCAGGTGGCCGCGACGAAGGAAGTGCGCAACCTGATCTTCATCATCAACTCGAAGACCCTCAAGCTCGACAAGGTGCTGCAGCACCCGACCCAGCGGCTGCACCACGTCGGCGCGTTCAAGGACTCGAAGGGAAACGATCGCGTCATCCTGGACATGGGCTTCGGCGCGACGGGCGGTCCGCACTTCCTGCTCGACCCGAAGAACGACAACAAGGTCGTCCAGGCGATCACCTTCGATGACGTTCGCCCGATGGGCCACCCCTTCACGGCGCCGTCACCGGACGGCAAGTACATCTACATCTCGATGGGCGCTCCCGAGATCCGTGAGGCCGCGTCCTACGCCGCCTCGATCGCGAAGTGGGACATCGAGAAGAAGGTCGCCACGGTCATCCACGGGACCGGCAACCACCCCATCGGCATCGTGAACACGACGGACGGCAAGTGGACCTACGTCGTGGACGCGGAGAACTCCAAGGTGTTCAAGATCGACAACGCGACGAACGAGATCGTCGGCAAGACGAGCGCCGGCGTCGCCGGGCCCTACGGTGCGCGGCTCAACTGGGACGAAACGCTCCTCTTCGTCGTCGGCAAGGGTGAGGGCAGCCACAACCGTGGCGCTGTCCTCGGTGTGATCAACACGAAGACCTTCCAGCAGGCGGCCCCGAAAGGCCTCACCGAGATGCCGATCGTGCTCAGCGGAAACGAGGAATCCGGCGGCGTCGTGGCGAGCGTCGACCACGCGATCCTGCACCCCGACCCGAGCGTCAACGAGATGTGGGTCAGCAACATGGGCGGGAACGAGATCATCGTCCTCGACCTCAACACCTACAAGGTCAAGGCCTACATCAGGACGCCGAACGGTGGGAACACGCACTCCGGCGGCTTCGTCAAGTACGACGGCAGCTGGAACGGCGAGCTCCTCGCGGACATGCTCGGACCCCAAGCCGCGCAGGCCAAGCTCATGAAGGAGAAGGCAGCGGCGGTCAAGTAGGCGGACTCAGGAGGGGTGCCCTCGGTCGCCGAGGGCACCCCGATCCATCAACGGAGGTATGACGTGAAGAAGCTCGCGATCGCCGCGATCACCGGCATGTTCGCCCTTGCGGCGTGTGGGGGAGCGTCATCCGCTCCGGCAGCGACGACACAGCCCACCACCGCGGCCGCCCCCACCACCGCGGCAGCCACCCAAGCCTCGGCCTCAAAGCCCGCGGCGTCCGCGGCGCCGGCCGCATCCGCGCCCGCCGCTGCCGGCGCGGCACGCAAGATCACCGTCACCGCGACGAACAGCCTCTACAGCATCTCGACGCTCGAGGTGAAGCCGGGCGAAAAGATCGAATTCATCCTGACGAACAACGGCGACGAGAAGCACAACATGGTCGGCGTCGGTCAGGACATCTCCCTCGTGAGCCCGGACTTCGACGCGGGCCAGACCATCTCGTGGACCTGGACGGCGCCGACCAAGCCCGGCACGTTCAAGCTGCAGTGCTCGTATCACAAGGACGTCCCGCCGGTCACGGTGACGGTCAAGTAGATGAGCTGGATGGCGACGCGCGCCGCGTCCAGACCTCGGGTGCCGATCACGCTTGTGCTGATCGGCGGGATGCTCGCGGCCGCGCTCGCATCGATCGCCATCCTGCTCAACAGCCCCGCTCCGGCGCCCGCGGTCGTCGTTCCGTCCGCGCAGACCGTCATCGACGACGTCGAGCGCCGCGCGGTCGCCGACGACGGCAACATGGACATCCAGGCCATCCTCGCGACACCCGCGTACTTCCGCATGACCGGACAGGCCGCGCTCGCCGAGCGCTATGCGGCGAGCGGCGATATCGTGCTGATCCTCTCTCAGGACATCCACTACGGCGAGCTTCCGGTGGTCCCGAGGCCGGACATGATCATCGACGGCCGACCGTACGCGCCCGTGAGCGTGGATACCGTGTTCGACAGCGACCATCACCGCACGGTCGTGCTCACCTATAGCGATGCGTCGCATCCGCTCGCGTCAGCGAGCGTCGCCGCCGCCGAGCTCAGCCTGGCCGGCGCGGTCGGCGACCTCCGCTGGCAGCACCCGTTCGGCGGCGCCGGCGCCGCGGCGGCCGGCGGTGGTCTTTCGATCCCACTGCTCCTCGCGCTCATGGGCGGGATGCTCGCCTCGATGTGGCCGTGCCTCTTCCAGCTCACTGCGTACTTCCTGCCGAGCGTCGCCGGTCTGTCCTTCGACCAGGCCCGGGAGGGACGGGCCGACGGCGCCGTGTTGCGCACCGCGGTCCTGTTCGTCTCGGGCATCGTGATCGTGTACACGCTCGCCGGGCTCGCCGCCGGCTTCGCCGCGCAATCGGTGTCGGGTACGGCGCTCTTCCAAGCCGCGCGGCAGCCGCTGACGTTCGCGGCCGGCCTGGTCATCATCGCGATGGCCGCGCGCCTCGCGCTTCGCGCGCGGCGGCCGCTCGTCTGTCACATGCCCACGACGTCGCCGAAGCCGCGGCGCGGCCTCGGCACGGTCGCGCTCGGACTCGCGTTCGCCACGGGCTGCATGACCTGCTTCGGTGCGGCGGTGGTGCTTGGGATGTTCACCTACGTCGTCACGTCCGCGTCGCCGTTCGTCGGAGCGGCGATCCTCTTCGTCTTCTCGCTCGGCATCGCCGTGCCGCTGGTGGTCGCCGCCATGGCGATGGCGCGCGTTCTGCCGCTCCTCACGCGGCTCGAGCGCGTCACGCCCGCGCTCACGCTCCTGAGCGCGGGGATCATGGGTGCGTACGGCGTGCTCCTCGTGACCGGGACGTCGCACGTGATGAGCGACACGATCGCGCGTCTTGCGGGCGCCGTCCGGTGAAGGTCCTCGCTCTCCTCGCGGCCGTCATCGCGAGCGCGTGCACTACGACAGCCGTTTCCGCGCCGGCGTCCGCACCCGCCGCGGGAGGGGGCAAGGACATCACCATCCTCGCGGGCGACGGCGCGGTGATGCGGCCGATCGCCAACGGCGGCCGCGTGCCACTGCGCAGCGGCTGGGCCACCATCACGCTCTCGCCGGTCCCTCTTGCGGAAACCGGCCAGCTGCGCGTCTCCGTCTTCGACGCCGAGGGTCGCCAGACCGAGGCCGACGTGTTCGTCGACTACGCCTCGATTGACATGGACCACGGCCACACCGTGGAGCACGGCGTCCTGCGGGAGAACTGCTACCAGATGCCGCTGTCGTTCGCGATGCCGGGATCGTGGCGGCTCATGATCCACGTCGTCCGCGGCGCCACCGACGAGACGGTCACCGTCGTCCTCCCCGAGGTGGGCCTGTGACTCCGGTCTATGCGGACGATCTCGTCGCCGAGGCCCGTCGTGCGCACGGCGAGGGGAGGCTGGCTTCGCCGCGGCGGACCGCGCACTCGGCGAACCCCGTATGCGGCGACGAGGTCGACCTCGACCTCGATGACGAGGGGGGGCGCATTGTGGGCATCGCCCAGCGCACGCGCGGGTGCGTGTTCACTCGCGGCTCGGCGTCGCTCCTCGCTCGCACGGTCCAGGGGCTCTCCGTGAGCGCCGCACGCGATCTCGCCGACGTGCTGCGCCGTGACCTCGGGAGCTCCGCGGCGCTGCCGCCCGGTCTCGCGCCGCTCGCGTCGGTCCGCGTCTATCCGGCACGCCTGCGCTGCGCGCTCCTCCCGTGGGACGCGCTCCGCATCGCGCTCGGCGAGGCGTGACCCGGCTCGGGCGCCTGTACCTCGCGCTGTTCATCGCTAACGGCGCCGCCGTGGTGCTGCTCTGGTGGTACGGGCTCGCGTCGTCCGCGCCCGCCGGCCTCGCCGGCGCCCTCAATGCCGCGGGCCGGCTCACGGCGCTGCTCGGCACCTACCTCCTGCTGGCACAGCTCGTCCTGCGCACGCACGTGACCTGGCTCGTCGCCGCGTTCGCAAAGGATGCCCTGCGGTCCGCGCACACCTGGAACGCGTACGCGGCGTTCGGCCTCATCGCGGCGCACGTGCTCACTCAAATCGTCGGCTACGGGATGCAGGACCGCGTGGATCCGCTCACCGAGCTCGGGCTGCTCGTCGCTCACTACGAGGGCATGGTCGCGGCCGTCGCCGGCTTCCTCCTCCTGACGGGACTCACGATCATCTCGCTCGAGCGCTTGCGGCACCGCATCGCGTGGCCGACGTGGCGCGCGCTCCACCTTTATATGTACGCGGCGGTGCTCCTCGCCGTCCCCCATGAGATCGCGACGGGGAGCGATTTCGTGGACGCGCCCCTGGCGGTGGCGTACTGGACGGCGCTCGAGGCCGTCGTCCTCGGCATCCTCCTCGCCGCGCGCGTCCCGTCCGTGTGGCGCTCGATCGTGGCCGCTGGCCGGCCGCACGGCGCGACCGCCGGCGTCGCCGCGCTGGTCGTTGCCGCGTACCTGCTCGGAATGGTCAAGCTCGCACCCGCGCCGCCGTCACGGGAGCGCGCCGCGGCGGCCACGACGCGCGGCGTCGCGCGGGCGAGCGCGCCGGCATCCGTCGCGGCCGCCCCTACGGCGACGCCGCCCGCCGGCATGGCCGGGGCGACGATGACGGTGGAGGGTGAGGCCATCGAGACGCCGTATGGGAGCGCCCGGGTTCGGGTCGTCCTCTCCGGCGGGCGCATCACCGACGTGGAGCCGCTGGCCATGCCGTCCGCCACGAAGCGATCGAAGACGATCAGCAACGCGGTCGAGCCGTGGCTGCGCAAGCGGGCGATCTCCGCGCAGGGCGCGCAGTTCGACGTGCTGTCCGGCGCGACGTACACGAGCCGGGCGTACATGGCCTCACTGGAGACGGCGATGCGCGCGGCGGGAGTCGAACAGCCCTGATGCGGCGAACGGAGGCCGTGATGGGCGGCATGCCGTTCACGGTCGACGTCCCGGGGGCAACGGGCGGAGAGCTCTTCGACGCGATCTTCGATCGTCTGCGGCAGATCGACCGCACCTTCAGCCCGTTCATCGCCGACAGCGCGGTGAGCCGCATCAACGCGTGGACGCTCGCCGAGCGCGACGCCGGTCCCGACATCCGAGCTGTCCTCGAGCTCTGCCGGACGTACCAGGCGTCGACGGACGGGTACTTCTCGGCGTGGAGCGAGGGCCGGCTCGACCCGTGCGGGCTCGTGAAGGGGTTGGGCCATCGCTCGCGCGTGCGAGCTCATCAACGACGCCGGCCAGCGCTCCTACTTCGTCGACGGCGCGGGCGACGTGTATGCGAGCGGCGAGCGGCCGGCCGGCGGCGGGTGGCGCGTCGGGATCCGCCACCCGGTCTTGCGTGAGCGCGTGGCGCACGTCGTCTCCGCGCGCGATCTCGCCGTCGCGACGTCGGGTACGTACGAGAAGGGCGCACACATCCGCGACCCGCACACCGGACGCGTTGCGACCGAGCTCGTGAGCGTCACGGTGCTCGGGCCCGACATCGTCGCCGCTGACGCCTACGCGACGGCAGCGTTCGCGATGGGCCGCGCCGGGCTCGCGTTCATGGAGGATGTCGCCGGATACGAGGCCTTCGCGATCGACGCCGATCTGCAGTCGGCCTGCACATCCGGCTTCGAAGCCTTCGTCGCTCCCGCGCCGACGTTCGGCGCTCCCCTCGCTCGGCCATGAGCGCGACGTGTCGCCGATCTCGCGCAGGACGTCGCGGGCTTGGGCTCGCGGCCGCCGTCGTGGCCGTGCTGTCCATGGCGTGCATCTCGAACGCGGCTCCGGCGCCGAGCCCGCAGCCCGCGTATTGCGTCGCCGCACAGCCTGCGGTACTGCAGGAGGTCAAGGGCACGCCGGCGGGGCCGTACTTCGTCCATCACCCAGGCGCAGCGCCGTCATACACGCCGACGGTCGTCTTCCTCCCCGGGGGCTCGGGCGCGCGACGAAACGCGGAGCGTGTCTGGGACACATTCCTCTCGGGCGCACGGGATGTGGACGCGTTCCGCATCGTCGTGCCGTACTGGCCCGACATCGAGATGCCTGACGACTACGAGCGCACGTTGGCGGTCGTCGACGAGGTCCTCGCCTGCTACGGCGGCGACGCGCGGCAGGTCCACATCGCGGGCTTCTCGAACGGCGGCCATGCCGCGTTCGACCTGATGCTCGCGCATCCCGAGCGGTTCGCGACGCTCCTCGGCGCCCCGGGTGAATTCCCGCTCGGTACGACCGCCGCGCAGCTCGCCGCACTCCGCGGGAAGGCCGTCTTCAACGGCATCGGCGAGCTCGACGACGAGTTCTGGCACAAGGGCGTCCGCGACGCGCATGCCGCGCTGACCGCGGCCGGCGTCGAATCGGTCTACGTCGAGTTCGCGGGGCAGGGTCACGGGGCGGGGCCCGGGTTCCCGAAGCAGCAGCTGTTCGAGTTCTGGATGAGGCACTCAATGCCGTAGCGCGGCGGGTACCGCCCTCCGCTCAGCTCGAGTCGTCGATCGAGGCCGCAAGCGCCTCGCGTCCAGCGATACCCAGCTTCGAATGGGGTGAGGCTGCCTACCCGGAGCGCGGCGCGCCGGCCAGCGCCGTCAAAGGCGCGCAGACGCTGCAGCATCAGATCCGCGCGACGCGGCGCTCCGAGCGTCGTGTAGATCCGCGCCGCGTCCGTCAGCGCACCAACGCGTTCGCGGCCTGCCGTCGCCGTCGCGAGGAGATCCAGAGCACGTGCCTCGAAGAGCGGGAAGCCCAGCTCCTGCCTCCTGACGTGGTCGTCGCGCTCGTCGTCGTCGTCATCCCGGTCGTCGGCGCTGCCGCGCTCTGGCTATCGATCGCGCAATCGGCGAGCACCGCGCCTCGTCGAAACTCGCTCCAGCGCGTCCGGGTAGGCTCGGGATGATGCGGAGGCACGCGCGCGGCATCGTCATCGGCCTCGCCGTCGCCGCGGTCACCGCGGGCCTCGCCCTCGCGCCGCTGCTCCTCACGCATCGGAGCGATCTCCCCTTCGAGCGTGCCTACGGCAACGCGGTCGTCTCGCTCGTCTCGCGCGTCATGGCCGGCGGAGCGACGAATCCGGTCGTCGGGAGCACGCGCGCGGCGACCAACGGTCGCGCCGCGTACGTCGGGTCGTGCGCCGTGTGCCACGGCGCGACCGGCGACGGGAAGGGCGCGTTCGGACAGACGACGTACCCGGCGGCGACGGACCTCCTCGGCGAGGACGCGAAGGCGCTCTCGGACGCGCAGCTCTACTGGATCACCAAGAACGGTCTCTCGTTCACGGCGATGCCTGGATTCGGCACGCAGTATTCGGACCAGGACCTCTGGTCGATCGTGAGCTACATCCGCCAGCTACAGCAGGGACGCGCGAGCACCATCGACGTGCCGGCGGCCACCGCGGCGCAGCTCGCGGTCGCCGACCCGCTCTCGCCGAACGCCGCCGCGCGCGGCGCGGCCGTCTACTTCGCGCAGGGCTGCGCGTACTGCCACGGCGCCGTCGGCAACGCCCCCGGCGAGCTCGCGCTCCGCGGGGCCGAGACCGAGGCGATCCGTCGCGGCCGCGCCGGGATGCCGGCGTACGGCACGAGCGCGATCACGGCGGCGCAGCTCTCGGACCTCGTGGCCTACGTCCGTACGTTCGGTGGAGGCCGCGGCGGCCGGGACTGATCTCGGTCCCGCAGCCTCCTGAGCGCGGAGATTCTTCTGACACATTGGCTCCGGATGCTCGTCTGGATGCTGACACTCGGCGAGCAACGCGTGGTGGTGAAGGGCGCGGGCGATCTCGCCAGCGGCGTCGCCTATCGCCTCCATCAATCCGGCTTCACGGTGGTGATGACCGAGATCGCGCAGCCCACGGTCGTCAGGCGCGGCGTCTCGTTCGCCCAGGCGGTCTTCGACGGCACGGCCGTCGTGGAGGGCGTCCGCGCACGCCTCAGCGCGACCGCGGACGACGCGCTCGTGGTCGCGCGTTCTCGCGACATCGCCGTCGTCGTCGATCCTGAGGCGCACGTCGTGCGCCGGTTGCGCCCGGTCGCCGTCGTCGACGCGATCGTCGCCAAGCGCAACACCGGAACGACGCTCGACGACGCGCCCATCGTCATCGGCCTCGGTCCGGGGTTCCGTGCCGGCGTCGACGTGCACGCGGTCGTCGAAACGAATCGCGGGCATCGCCTCGGCCGCGTGATCCTCGACGGCGAGGCCGAGCCGGACACCGGCGTTCCCGCGCCCGTCGAGGGCCACGGCGCGGATCGCGTGCTGCGCGCGCCCGCCGACGGCGTCTTCGTCGGCGTGCGTGGCATCGGCGATCGTGTGGCGGCGGGCGAGGTCGTCGGTCTCGTCGGAACGGCGGAGGTCCGCAGTGCGTTCGCGGGCTGTCTGCGTGGATTGATCCAGACCGGCGTGCACGTGCGAGCGGGCATGAAGATCGGCGACGTCGATCCGCGAGCGGCGCGCGAGCACTGCTTCACGATCTCGGACAAGGCGCTGGCGGTCGGCGGCGGGGTCCTCGAGGCCGTCCTGTATCTCTTCGAGCGGCAGTCGCTGCGGACGCTCGCCGCGGTCTAGGAGCGCCCGCTCACCTCGATCACGCCGCCGGCTCGTCCCAGCGCCGCCACGATCACGCGCGTCGCACCCTGCGCCAACAGCTCGCGCGCGAGCATGCGCGCGTCGCGAAGACGCTCGGCGCCGTCGGCCTTGTTCACGATCAGGACCCGGCGCGCCGTCCCGGGAGCGCCCTTCATCACGCCGCGCTCGTCCAGCATGACGCGCGCGATCGACCGCGCGTCGAGCACGCCCTCGGGTGCGAGGCCCGTGAGCGCGGCGACGCGCTCCGGCCGGTGCGCGACCGCCGACACGGGATGACCGAGCGCGTCCACGCCGACGACCGCGACCACGAGCGTGGTGGCGGCGGGGATGACCGGCTCACCGTCCCGCGGCGCCTTGAACGGCCTGCGGGCCGCGCCGTCGGCCTCGACGAGGACGTGCGTCGCGCCCGGAGCGCGCGCGAGATCGTCCACCCACTCCGGCGGCACGCCGGCGAGCTTCCCCTCGGGTGTCGTCGCCACGACGGCGACCGGGATCGCGCCGTCGGCGACGGCGCGTGCGACGGCGACGACGAGCGACGACCGGTCGGCGTCGATGAGGATGCGGCGCTTGGCGCCTTCGTCCGGCGGGAGGATCCTGGTCGTGGTCGTGACGACGGGCCGGGCACCGCCGGCGAGCAGCTCGTCGGCCAGGCGGAACATCGCGGTCGTCTTCCCGCCGGCGCCGACGAAGGCCACGATCTCGCCATCCCGGGTCTCGAGGGCCTTCCCGAGCGTGATCACGCTGTACGAAATCCTACGTCCGACACCAGCGTAGGTATTTGCCCTACGGCAGCGTACCCATGCGTGTAGGTAAATAGCGCGGACATGGAGTCGCAGAGCGACGTCTGCCCCGAGCTGGTCCGGGCGATGAGCGCGTGCGCGGACCCGATCTTCGTCGTGGACGAGACCTGGACCGTGACCCACTGGAACAAGAGCGCGGAGGCGGCGTTCGGGCAGACCGCGGCCGAGGTGCAGGGTCGGCGGTGTTACGAGGTGATGGCTGGCATCGACGACGGCGGTCGTGAGGTCTGTCGCGTCCACTGCGAGAAATGGGCCCTCGCCCGCCGCGGCGCGCGCATCCAGAATTTCGACATCCGTGCGCTGCCGACGCACGACAAGTGGGCGAACGTCTCGATCCTTCCGCTCTCGGACGCCTCCGGCCGCACCTTCGCGCTCGCACACCTGCTGCGCAACGTCGGCCGCGCGAAGCGTCTCGAGCACTTCATCCAGGAGATCTCGACGGCCGCGGAGGACGTGCTCGCCCCGCACACGAGCAACGGTGCCATCCACGGGCCATCGCCTGTCCACCTGACGAACCGCGAGCTCGAGGTGCTCATGCTCCTCGCGCACGGCGCGGGCACGATGACGATCGCGGAGAAGCTCGGCGTCAGCCGTCACACGGTCCACAACCACATCGCGGTGGTCCTCAACAAGCTCGGCGTGCACAGTCGCGCCGAGGCCGTCGCCTACGCGTTCGAGCACCACCTGGCGTAGCCCCGTCCCCTCTGCGCTCGTCAGCGCTAAACGCGTCGGCGCTCGACCGTCACCCGGTCCAGGTACCCCGGGACCAGGAATTGGGTACGCGCGTGCCATGGAACCTCCGAGCAAGACGTGGAGGATGTCTTGCTGAACGCATACCGAGATCGTCGCGACAGCTCCGACGGAGCCGCGCCCGTGGCCGTCGAGGAGGAGGGAGCACGTGGCCAGGCTGGGACACGCGCGCATCAGCCGCAGGACTCTCCTGAAGGGAGCGGGTGCCGGGGCCGCCGGTCTCGCCGCGATCCCCGCAGCCGCGGCGGTGGCACAGGCGCCGATCGCACGACCGGTGGCGGTACACGTCGGGCCGCCCGCGGGAACTCCGGGGACGATGTCCTTACAGGTCACCGTGAACGCGACGCCGATCGAGGCGACCGTGGAGCCACAGTGGACGCTCGCGGAGCTCCTTCGCGACCAGATGCACCTCACCGGTACGAAGGTCGGGTGCGACCGAGGCGAATGCGGATCGTGCACGGTCATCGTGGATGGCAAGGCCGTGTTCGCTTGCATGACACTCGTGGGGCAGGTGGCGGGGAAGACCGTCACGACCGTGGAGAGCCTCGCCGCGGGGACCGAGCTGAACCACCTGCAGCAGGTGTTCTGGGAGACGGGCGCGGTGCAGTGCGGGTTCTGCACGCCCGGGATGCTCATGAGCGCGACGGCGCTGCTCGCCGCGAAGCCGAAGCCGACCGCGGACGACGTGCGCGTCGCGATCTCCGGGAATCTCTGCCGCTGCACCGGCTACACGAAGATCGTCGAAGCGGTCGTCAAAGCGTCGCAAGGCTAGGGAGACAGAGATGCCGAAGATGCCGAAGGACACCGACATTCTGAGCCTCCTCAAGGACGAGGACTTCATGTTCACGTGGGTCGAATACCCGTCGCTCGTGAAGGAGCAGGCGGACGCGATCCTCGAGCGCCTCGAGGGCACGTATCCCACGACCTCGAACAGTGCGAAGCCCGCCTACAGCATCGTCGGCTCGCGGCAGCTCCGCCACATGGATCTGCCGCGACTCAAGGGCACCGCCATCTACACGCACGACGTCGCTCCGGAGGGGACGCTCTACGCGGCCATCCTGTACAGCGCGGCGCACGCGCACGCGAAGATCACCGCGATCGACACGTCACAGGCCGAGAAGCTCGCGGGTGTTCGCGCCGTCGTGACGTACAAGAACATCTACAGCTTCGGCGCCGAGAAGCACGCGATCTACACCAAGCCGGATCGCTTCATCCTGCAGGACGAGGTCTTCTATCCCGGCGACGAGGTGGCCGGCGTCGCGGCCGACACGCAGGACATCGCGAACGCCGCCATCAAGCTCATCAACGTGACGTACGCGCCGCTCCCCGCGTTCTTCGGCAATCCCGAGGATGGGGCGAAGCCCGGCGCGCCGCAGGCGTCGCCGGACGGGAACCTGCCGGCGCCGGTGCGCACGATCAAGATCGGCGACGTCGACGCGGCGTTCAAGGCCTCCGACGTCATCACCGAGGGCCGCTACGAGACCCCGACGCTCCAGCACGCGCCGCTCGAGACGAAGAGCATCGTCGTGCTCTGGGACGACGACCAGATGAACCTGTGGGTCTCGAGCCAGCACGCGCATGGCGCGCGTTCGAAGATGGCGGCCTACCTGTCGGTTCCGATCGCGAAAGTCCAGGCCATCTGCAACTACATGGGCGGCGGGTTCGGCGACAAGAGCAGCAACTCTGTGGACCGCTTCGCCTACATCGCGGCGGTTCTCTCGAAGATGACCGGCAAGCCGGTGAAGCTCCACTACAGCCGGCGCGAGGAGTTCTCGAGCTCGGTCCACAAGGCCGCGAACGTCATGTACCTGAAGACCGGGGTGAAGAGGGACGGCACGCTCCTCGGCTTCCAGGTGACGACGTATTCGGATCAGGGCGCGTGGAACGGCGCCTCGGGTTCGGCGCAGTCATCGCAGGAAGGGCAGCAGACGCTCTATCAGTACCAGGCCGCGCGCTTCGATCAGTACAACACCTTCACCAACCGGTACCGCACCGGGCCGATGCGCGACGTGAACGAGTCGAGTGGATCCTGGTCGATGGCGGTCCACATGGATCGCGTGGCGGAGCAGCTCGGCATGGATCCGGTGGACTTCCACCTGAAGAACGTCACCAGGGACAAGTCGCCGTTCGACGGCAACCCGTGGACCAGCAACGGCATCCGCGAGTGCATCACGCGCGGGGCGGCGGAGTTCAACTGGAAGGCGCGCTGGCACAAGCCCGCCGGCAGGATCGTCGGTCGCAAGGCGAACGGCGTGGGGATGGGGATCTTCGCGTCACAGAAGGGATCGCAGAGCGCGCCGATGTCGGGGATCGTGAAGATCGAGCGCGACGGATCCGTCTCGGTGATCACCGGCGCCCAGGAGATCGGTGGCGGCCAGTCGACGACGATGATGATGATCGCCGCCGAGGAGCTCGGCGCCGACCTCGAGCGGTGCCAGGTCTACGGCGGGGACAGCGCGCTCACCTCCGAGACCGGCGTCACGGCCGGCAGCCGGCAGACCAAGAGCGGCGGCACCGGGATCCTCATGGCCGCGCGCGACGCGAAGCGGCAGCTCTTCACGCTCGCGATCACGCCGTCCGGTGGCAAGACGATCCTTCCGGCGACCTCCATCGATCAGCTCGATTCGAGCGGCGGCTTCGTCTTCCTCAAGTCCGATCCGACGAAGCGCGCGAGCTTCGCGACGATCATGGCGTCGATCCCCAACGTGATCATCGCTTCCGCGACGGTGATCCCGCCGCGCAACGTGGCGCAGAGGTCGTTCGGCGCCTCGTTCACGGAGCTCGAGATCGATCTCGACACCGCCGAGGTCACCGTGCTCGACTACCTCGCGGCGCACGACGTCGGCAAGGTGATCAACCGGCTCGGGATCGAGCAGCAATTCGACGGTGGATTGCTCATGGGCATGGGCTTCGCGCTCAGCGAGGCCCTCAAGGTCGATCCGCAGTTCGGCTTCTCGGTGAACAGCACCTACGAGAACTACGCGATGGCGACGTCGCTCGACGTCCCACTGAAGACGCGGCCACTCTGGATCGAGACCATCGACTCGATCGGACCCTTCGGCGCGAAGGGGATGGGCGAGCCCGCGTGCACCTGCCCTCCGCCGAGCGTGGCGAACGCGATCTACAACGCGATCGGCGTCCGCATCTACGAGGTCCCCGCGAGTCGCGAGAGGCTCCTCAAGGCTATCGCCCAGGCGAAGCTGTGACGTGCCTTCCTGAGAGCCCCCCGAACGACCCTGGGCACGGCGTATCAGCTATTCGGTACGCGCGTGCCATGCCCGGAAGGAGACCGAGGACGAGCATGGCCCTCGGCATTCGCATGACGTCCGAGACCCCATGAGGTCGTCGACGGGGAGGGCCAGCGTGGCAAAGCAGGTACGACTCACGCGCAGGACCCTGTTGAAAGGTGCGGGCGCGACCGGTGCTGCCGTCGCCGCCGTGCCGGTCGGCGCCGCGCTGAAACAGGCGGCCCCGGTCGCGAGACCGGTCGCCGTGTACGTCGGTCCGCCGGCAGGAGCCGCCCAGACCACGCTGACGCAGGTCACCGTCAACAACGTGCTCTTCGAGGCCGCGCTCGATCCTCGATCGACGCTCGCCGAGTTCCTGCGTGATCAGCTCAACCTCACGGGAACGAAGCTCGGCTGCAATCGCGGCGAGTGCGGAGCCTGCACCGTGCTCCTCGACGGCAAGGCCGTGGTCTCGTGCACCATGCTCGCCGTCGACGCGGCGGGCAAGAACGTCACCACCGTCGAGAGCCTCGCCGCCGGCGGGAAGATGAACGCTCTGCAGCAGGCGTTCTGGGAGGCGGGCGCCGCGCAATGCGGCTACTGCACCCCGGGAATGCTCATGAGCGCGACCGCGCTCCTCGCCGCGAAGCCGAAGCCCACCGAGGACGACGTGCGCCACGCGCTCTCCGGGAATCTCTGCCGCTGCACCGGCTACCGCAAGATCGTCGAGGGGGTCCTCGTGGCCTCCGGTCAAGCGCCGCAGGCAAAGGCATAGGGGGAAACAGATGACGAAGACGATCTCGCGCCAGCGCGTCCTCCAGCTCCTCGACGACCCCGACTTCCAGCTGCTCGCCGCCGAATACCCCGACCTCTACGAGGCCGAGATCGAGGCGATGAACGAATACGTGCGGTCCGTCACGCCGGCGCTGCCCGAGTACGTCCGCGATGCCGCGCCGGCGGCGCTGCGGTTCCTCGGAGGCCGCGTGAAGCGCATCGAGGACCCGGCGCGTATCACCGGCCAGGCCGTGTACGCCTCCGACGTGCATCTACCGGGGATGCTGCACGCGGCGATCCTTCGATCGCCGTACGCCCACGCCGTCATCCAGAACATCGACACGTCCGCCGCCGAGGCGCTGCCCGGGGTTCGCGCGGTGCTGACGTACAGGAACGCGCCGAAGACCCTCATCGGCACCAACCCCGACAAGCTCGTCGTCAATGAGGAAGCGCACTTCGCCGGTGAAGAGGTGGCGGCGGTCGCGGCCGACGACCTCAACACCGCGCGGGAGGCCGTCCGTCTGATCAAGATCGATTGGAAGGTGCTTCCGTCGATCATCGACGTCGAGGCGTCGATGGCGCCGGGTGCCGTCGCGCTCATCGCGCCCGGCAAGCCCAACTTCACGGCCGGCGCGCCGGTGAAGCGCGGGAGCTTCGACGCGGCCTACGCCGCGGCCCCGATCAAGCACGAGGGCACGTACACGACGAGCACGCTGCAGCACAGCCCGCTCGAGCCGCACGCGACCGTCGCGCGGTGGGAAGGTCCCGACCGCCTGGTGATGTGGACCTCGAGCCAGTACATGTCCAGCGTCCGCAGCAGCATGGCGGCGTACTTCGGCATGCCCCGCAGCCACGTCCGCGTGCAGGTCGAGAACGTGGGCGGCGGATTCGGGAGCAAGGGCGGCGCCCAGCGGGACGCGTACATCGCCGCGGTGCTCGCGCAGATGACGCAGCACCCGGTCCGCGTCTGGTTCGACCGGCCCGGGAACTACAAGGCGTCCGTCCACCGCTACGCCGAGATCATGCGGCTCAAGGCCGGCGTCGCCGCGGACGGCACGCTCAAGGCGTACAGCCTGAGCGCCATCGGTGACGGCGGCGCGTACAAGGCCGGTACCTCGTCGCTCCCGCCGATCCAGCGCGTCTACGAGGTGAACGACGCGGTGTTCCAGGAGACCAATGTCATCTCGAACCGCGGCCCATCTGGTCCGCAGCGCTGCGTCGGTGACCCACAGGGCACCTGGGCGCAGGAGATCTTCATGGACGAGCTCGCCGAGAAGGTCAACATGAACCCGCTCGATTTCCGTCTGAAGAACCTGGCCTTCGTGGACCAGGACCACGAGGACCGCAAGTGGAACAGCTGCGGGATCCTCGAATGCGCGCAGAAGGGCGCCGCCGCGATCGGCTGGTCGGCGAAGTGGCACAAGCCGGCGACGAAGATCAGTGGCAACAAGGCGCACGGCATCGGCATGGCGCTCCACGCGTGCGGCCACGGCTCGATGTCGCTTCCGATGACCGCCGTGGTCCGCCTCGACCGCGACGGAACGCTCGACGCGAACAATTCGCTCACCGAGATCGGTGGCGGCCAGGCCACCGCGGCGATGATCATCGCGGCCGAGGCCGTCGGGACGAAGCTGAGCGACGCGTCCGTGGGCTGGAACGACACCGCCTTCCTTCCCGACTCGGGTGTCACCGCCGGCAGCCGCGGCACGATCTCGGCCGGCAGCGCGATGCGCAACGCCGCGCTGGACCTCAAGGCGCAGATCCTCCAGGTCGCGACCTCGGGTGCCAAGCCGATGCTCAACGCGAAGCCCGAGGACTGCGACACCGGCGACGGCTACGTGTTCGTGAAGGCCGATCCGACACAGCGCGTGAAGCTGGCGGACGTCGCGAGCGCCACCGGAAGCCCGATGATCGGACGCGGCACGCACGTGGTCCCGCCGAACACGTCGATGAGCACCTTCGGGGCCGGCTTCGCCGAGGTCGAGGTCGACCTCGACACGGGCGATGTCACCGTGCTCCGGTACGTCGCGACCGATGACGTCGGCAAGGCCGTGAACATGCTCGGCGTCGAGCAGCAGATCGAGGGCGGCGTCTCGATGGGCTTCGGCCTCGCGATGAGCGAGGAGCTGAAATGGGACAAGCCGAACAACTTCCCGGTCACCTGGAACTGGGAGAACTACGCGATGCCCACCTCGCTCGAGATGCCGCGGTGGGCCGACTTCACGAATGTCGTCGTCGAGCCGATCGACGCGATCGGCCCGTACGGCGCGAAGGGCGTGGGCGAGCCGCCCACGTCGCCACCTGGTCCGGCCATCGCGAACGCCATCTACAACGCGATCGGCGTGCGCATCCACGATGCGCCGCTGACGCGAGACAAGATCCTGAAGGCCATCTCGCAGATGAAGCGCGGATAGCGGAAGAGAGGAGCTGAGCGAGGATGAAACGATTCGAGTACCTCAACGCCACCTCGGTGGACGAAGCCATCAAGATGCTCTCCGCGCAGAACGCGCGCGCCCTCGGCGGGGGCACGGACCTGCTCGGCATCATGAAGGAAGGCCTCCTGCCCACCGACCGCGTGGTGAACCTGAAGACCATCCCCGGGCTCGAGTACATCAAGGAGGACTCCGGCGAGCTGCGCATCGGCGCGCTCACCAGGCTCGCGGCCATCGCCGCGGACGCGACGGTGAACCAAAAGGCGCCCGCGCTCGCGCAGGCCGCGGGGCTGGTGGCCTCGCCGCAGATCCGCAACATGGGCACCCTCGGCGGCAACCTCGCGCAGAAGGTGCGCTGCTGGTACTTCCGCGACGCGGACCGCGCCGACTGCTACAAGCGAGGCGGATCCTTCTGCTACGCCGTGCTCGGCGCGAGCGATCTGCACGCCATCTTCGACGGCGCGGCCTGCTTCGCGGTCCAGCCCTCGGACACCTCGACGGCGCTCTCGGCGCTGAATGCGAGCATCGTCGTGCACGGCTCCGGCGGCCAGCGTGTCGTCGGCATCGACGACTTCTTCATCGGCCCGCACACCGACTACCTGCGCGAGACCGTGCTGGCGCAGGACGAGATCATCACCGAGGTCCGCATCCCCTCCGGGTCGCTGTCGCAGCCGAGCCTGTTCCAGAAGGCCGCACCCAGGAAGTCCATCGACTTCGCGCGCGGCTCGGTAGCGGTGCTGGTCACCGGCAGCCCGGTGGTGCAGAGCGCGCGCATCGCCCTCGGCGGTGTCGCGCCGACCCCGCACCGCGCCAGGGACGCCGAGAGCTTCCTGGCCGGTAAGCGCCTCGAGGCCTCCGTCATCAGCCAGGCCGGTCAGCTCGCGGCCAACGGCGCGCAGCCGCTGGGCTCCAACGACTACAAGGTCCTGCTGGTCCAGGGTCTGGTGAGATCGGCCCTCACCAAGATCGCGGGTTAAGGAAGGGAGAGCGAGGAACATGGCAGACAGCGAAAGCACCCCGCAGAGCGCGCACGGAAGCGCACCCGAGACCTCGGACGAGCCGCTCTCCCGCCGGCGCGTGGTCATCGGCGGCATCGCCGCCCTGGGCACCGCGGCCGTGGCGGCGACCGCTTTCAGCCGCGCCGCAAACGCCGTCACCGCGCAGGAGATCTCCGACCGCGTGGTCAGCGCCGACCCCTCGCTGTGCGTCGGCTGCCTGGCCTGCGAGGTGAACTGCTCGACCTGGCACGCCTCGGTCGGGCGATCGGCCGTCGCGCGCATCCGCATCCTCGTCGACAAGACCGTCAAGCTCAATCCCCAGCTCGCCGCGGCCCTACCGCAGCGCGCCGGGTTCACTCCCCAGACCTGCAAGCAATGCCCCACGCCGTGGTGCCTGCCCAACTGCCCCACCCAGGGGCTACAGATCGATCCGAAGACCGGCAACCGCTACATCGACGAGACGCAGTGCATCGCCTGCGGCAAGTGCGAGGTGGACTGTCCGGTCGAATTCAACGGCACGCTGGCGTACAAGGCCAAGCAGATCTCGAGCAAGCGGGTCATGTACGACCCGGTCAAGAACGTCTACGCCAAGTGCGATCTCTGCATCGGCCGCGAGGGCGGCCCGATCTGCGTCGAGCGCTGCCCGGTGAACGCCGCGATCAAGGCCGGGTACATCAAGTCCGACCACCTCGCACTGGACCTCAAGCCGAGCACCGAGGCGCAGTGGAAGCAGCTGGCATAGGAGGAGACGATGAGGACAAAGCCGTTCGCGCTCATCAGCGATCTCGTGTTGGTGGCGCTCGTCGTCATCGGCGCGATCTACCTGTTCCTGACCGGGTTCTACGCGACAGGCGCTACGACCGACCGCCCGATCCTGCCGCTGTCGGTCGACGGCTCGCGCATCCTCTTGGTCCTGGCCTTCGGCGGGATCGTGCTGGGGATCGTCTTCGCCGGCATCCGCCGCGGCCGCGGCGCCGTCGTGGATGGCCAGGTCGTCCGCTACAGCCTGTACGACCGCCTCGTGCACTGGGGCATCGCTCTCGGCTTCGTCATCGACTTCGTGACCGCGGTCTGGCTACTGCGCTGGTTCGGCCTGGAGTCGACCGTCGACAACCGTCAGACGCTGTACCTCTTCCACTACGTCGGCGCCGGGCTCATCACCGTCGCGGCGACGATGTTCGCGACCTCCAGCCGCGTCCGGGGGCAGGACGCGATCTTCCCGCGCTGGAGGGATCTCTCGCCCGCGATCGCGCGGCTGTTCGGCTACCTCGGGGTGTACGGAGAGAGCGGCGTGCTCGGGCTGCGCCTGCCGAAGTCCTGGCAGGGTCCGCTGCAGGCGACCCTTGCCGACCTCGGCATCAAGCCCGCACAGCGCGAGGGCAAGTTCCTCGCGGTGGAGAAGGTCTTCAGCTTCACGCCCCTTGCGATCCTGGCTCTGGTCGTCATCGCCACCGGGCTGCTGAAATCCGCCCACTACTTCTTCACGATCCCGCAGCCGGTGATGTACTGGACCACCTGGCTGCACGACCTCGCGGCCTGGGGCACGCTCGTCATCGTCGGGCTGCACCTTGCCGCGATCTTCCTGGTGCCGCGCAACTGGGCCGGCATCCGCTCGATGATCTTCGGCACGATGCCCTTGCGCGCGGTCGAGCACGAGTTCCCGGCCTGGGCGGATGAGATCCGCCAGCGCGAGCCGCGCCAGGCCCCCGCGCAGGGTGTGCCGGTGCACGGATCGGTGGGCGACTAGCGGGGACGTCCTCGAGGCTGCCGAGCTCCGGCGTGACCTCGAGGAGCGCGACGCCGCTCCTGTCGCGCTCCCTCGAGGATCGCGTCGATGAGCGCCAGCGTCACCCGCGGCTGATCGCCGAGGAGGACGATCGCCGCGTCGGACCCGCGCGCGCCGCGCAGTCCCGCACGCGGCGACGTGGACTGCCCCAGCGCGTACTCGCGGTTCATCACCGTGAGCGCGCGACCGAGCCGCACGCCGGCGAGCACGAGGTCGGCGCCGCGACCGACGACGAGGATGACGTCGTGGCAGCTCGAGCGGCGCGCCGTAGCGCCGTGATTGGCCCGCCGCGAGGATCACCGCCGCGGCGCGCGTGACCGTCCGGTCGGGCAGGGAGGGGGCACGACCGCGACCGTCGCTGCGCAGCCTGCACCGCGCGCGACGGATCGTGGCGCTCGAACCGCTACACAATGCCACGTGATCGCTACGCGGCTCGCGAGCGCCGGCTCCTCCTACGCCGCCGTGATCCGCAGCCCGCGGTACTTCCGCCTTTGGCTCGGACAGCTCATCTCGAGCTTCGGGGACACGCTGCACTACATCGCCCTCGTCGTGCTCGTCTTCGAGCTGTCGGGCCAGGGGCTCGCCGTGGCCGGCCTCGTCGCGAACGAGATCGTCCCCGTGCTGCTGCTCGGTCCCGTCGCCGGGGTCGTCGTCGACCGCTTCAGCCGCAAGGGAGTGCTCGTCGCCGCCGACCTCCTTCGCGCGGGTCTCGTGCTCTCGCTGGTCTGGCCACAGGGCGTGTGGCATGCCTACGTCGTGGCCGCAGGTCTCGCCGCCGGCAACGTGTTCTTCGGACCGGCGCTCAACGCCGTGATCCCCGTGCTCACGACCCCCGAACAGCGTCTCGCCGCGAACTCGGTGTCATGGTCGACCGGTCGCCTGGTACAGATCATCGCGGCGTCCGTCGCCGGTGCGGTGATCGCGGTGATCGGCACCCGAGCCGCATTCGCGATCAATGCCGCGAGCTTCGTGGCGTCGGCCGCATTCATCGTCTCGCTGGACATCCCCGCTCATGCGGGCCAGATCGGCGCGGGTGCCAAGCGCGGGCTGGGCTCGTACTTCGCCGACGCGCTCGAGGGCCTCGCGTACGCCCGCCGCGACTTTTTCGTCTCGCGGCTGCTCGTCGTGCAGTCGCTCGCCTCGTTCGCGGTCGGCGCGACCGGCGCGATGCTCGTCGTGCTCTCGGAGCGGCACCTTGGGCTGCCGCCCGAAGGCTTCGCCTGGCTCATCGGCGCGATCGGCGTCGGTGCGCTCGTCGGTCCACTCATCCCGAACACGTTCGCGCGCGATTACCGCAGCGCGCGCTGGCTCTTCGTTCCGTATCTCATCCGCGGCGTCGGCGACGTGCTCATCGCCGTGTTCACGCCCCTGCCGGTCGCGCTGTTCATTCTCTTCGTCTATGGGCTGAACACGAGCACGGGTATGGTCGTCTTCAGCAGCACCATCCAGGGCGCGATCCCCGACGCGGTACGTGGTCGCGTGTTCACATTGCTCGACGTGAGCTGGAGCGCGATGCGTCTCGCCTCGCTGGGCGTCGGCGCGCTTCTCGTCGACCGGATCGGGGTCCAGCCACTGTACTGGTCGGGCGGCGCGCTGCTGTTCGCCGCAGGCGCCATCGGCCTGATGCTGCTGGGCCGCTTCCGCTTCGACACCGACACTTCCTAAGGCTCGCCTCAGCGTTTTCCATTCCCGCGCCGCGTTCCTCGTGGAGGAGGCCCACGATGACCGAGTCATCGGACACCTCGAAGCCAACTATCCGGGCGATCGGTCCCGGGCCGGCGGTCTCTACACTTGGAGGGGGCGATGAGGCCCGCCCCGCGCTTCGCGGCCCAACCGCGGCCACGCGCCGCTGATGGCTTCTACCGAGCTTCGGTAGGAGGCATGTGCTGGAAAGCGTCTCGACAGTCACGACCGAGGCGATCATCGTCGCGACGCGTGGGGTCGCCCCCGTGTACGAGCCCCTCGATGGTGGTCTTCGGCTCACGTCGTTCGTGCGTGAAACACCCGCGCCGGCGGACCTCGCCGAGTGCCCCCGCGTCGTGGACGAGCACGGAGACCCACTGCGGGCGCTCGTGCTGCGCTCGTCGCCGCTCGCGCCCGGTGTCCACGTGCAGATCCGCGCGCTCGCCCTGATGCACGACCTCTCGGGCTCACCCTTCCTGGTCGGGACTCCGCTTGCGGACGACGGTGCGGCCGCCGCGGAGCTCGAGCGCCTGAAGCCCCAGCTCGAGCGTCTCGTCCAGCGCGAGGCCGGCTACGGGCAAGCGAGCTGGACCTGGTCGGGCTCTGGCGAGGCCGGGAGCTACGTGCAAGAGGCGACCGCGCGCGCCGCGCGCGCGAGGAGTGGGCGAAGGGCGGTGTCGTCTTGGGACACGCTGGTCGATACGAACGCCACCGGCGCGAGCGCCGCGGAGACACAGGTCCGCCGGCTCCCGGCGCGCTTCCAGGGCTTCGTGCGCGAGCAGCTCGACCCCCGGGAGCGGATCTCGCTGTTCGTGCACCGACCGCAGTCACGTCCGCGGCGCCTGTTCGCGCAGCCGATCCGCGAGGCGCTTCTCGTCGTGACAGACCAGCAGGTCCTGTGGCTCGAGGACGTGCGCGCCATCGGCTTCGATCTGCAGTCCTGGGGCTACGACGCGCTCACGATGCCGCTCGAGCGCGTGGTCGCGCTGCGGCGAAGCCGGGGCGCGCAGGAGCAGCTGCGGCTGCGGAGCGACGCGGCGGCAGATGAGCTGGTCATCGACCTGCCCGCGTCGGCGTCGCAGGTGGTCTCCGACGTCGAGGAGCGCCTGCGTGGATTCATCGACCGCTCGCGTCCGCTTCCCCGGCGGATCTACACGACTCCCGAGCCGGGCGCCACGCTCGTGCTGCCCACCGGCTGGCCCGACGCGGAGCCGATCGCTCGCGGGCTGCTCGACGAGATCACGCGTGAGCGGCAGGACCCGCCGGTACTCTCCGCGTTCGTCGTTCCGGCGCGGATGCGTGGAGAGCCACGGGCGCTCTTCGCGCTGTATCCGGACGAGCTGCTCTTCGTGCCGGTCCCTGGCGAGCGCGCGCGTCCTGAGGCGTTCCCGCTCCGCGATATCGCGTGGATCGAGCTACGGCGATCGCTCCTCGCGTCGCACCTGCGGATCGTGGGCCCGCGGACGCGAACGTGGACTTCGGCGTCGTTCGTGCCCGTGCTGAGCCTCTTCCGAGCGCTTCGCGCGCTGGTCGCCAACGCGCATCCGGAGGTCGGCTAGGACCTCCGTCCCCCGAGCGGCGGCTCGAGCCGCCTCGGTGGCTCGAACTCCTCGTCCTCGATCGCGACGACCTCCTCGGGCGAGAGCTCGTGCTCCATCGGCGTGAACAGGCGTTGCGCGATGGCCGTGGGCACGACGGCCGAGAGGATCACGACCGTCACGAGGACGGAGAACTGCGTGCGGTCGATGATCCCGGCGTTCAGACCGTAGAGCGACGAGATCGTCCCGAAGGTGAGCCCGGTGCTCATGAGCAGGGTGGTGTAGGTCGCGTGCGGTCTGACGTAGCGCATCGCGACGGGGAAGACGCCGATGAACTTGAGGACGATCTTTACGACGAAGAAGCCGATGAGCAGCGGGATCGCCGTCGCGAGCGCCGCGAGGCTCACGTTCAGCCCGCCTTTGAAGAAGAAGAAGGGCGTGAGCAGCGAAAACGCCACGACGCGGAATCGGCGATGCTCCTCGGGATACCGCTGGAACACCCCGGCGACGGCGAGCCCAAGGAGGAATGCGGGCAACACCGCGTGGCTCTGCGCGAGCTCGGCGGTCCACATGAGCAGGAACAGCACGGCGAACGCGCCCTTGATCTCCGGCTCGATGACCCGATCGCCGTAGCGGCTGAAGAACCACGGCTGCAGCGCTCGCATCACCACGATGGCCCCGATGGAGACCGCGACGAAGACCGCAAAGTACACGGTCGGCTGGATGAAGAGCGCGGAGAGCGCGATCGCCGTCCCGAGGTCGGTGACGAACGTCGCAGCCATGATGATCTTGCCGATCTCGGTCCTCGTGAGCCCTGTCTCGACGAGCACGGCGTAGACGACCGCGAGCGAGGTCGTCGAGAGCGCGACGCCGGCGATCTCGGATTGACGCAGATCCCAGCCTGCGACGAAGAAGGCGAATGCGCCCGCGCCGACGAACGGCAGGACGAACGACAATCCGCCGAGGAGCATGGATACCTTCCACTTCTCTCGCAGGAGCTGTGGATCGACCTCCGCACCCGCGAGGAACGTGAGCACGATCGAGGCAAACGACGCGAGGAAATCGATCCACGGTGTCGTCGTCATGCCGATGAAGTTCCCTGCGAGAACGCCGAAGAGGATCTCGAGGATCGCGACCGACAGCCCGAGCTCGACGCTGACGATCGCCGCACCGAGCACCAGGAAGCCGAGGATCGTGGCGATGAGCAGGTTGTCCAACCGGTCAGTACCTCCAAGTCGGTGGAGGGTGCAAAAAGGCCCCTACCACCGGTAGTGGTAGAGGCCATCAGCTGCTCTTCAGCAGCGGTCGAGGGCGGACCTCATCGCCAATCTCTATGGTGCCGCAGACGGACACATACCGCAACGCGCGGGGTTCCGCTGATCTGGTCGGTGAGATGACCGGTCTCGAAGCGCTTCCGTGAAACGGGGCTTCACGGGCGCCGCGCATGGCACAATCCAGCCTGGCGGTGAGGCCCGCCTGTCCACCACGGACGAACTGCAGCGAGCGCTGCCGATGGCTTCTACCGAGAAACGGTAGGAGTGGGTCTGTTGGCCACGAACGCTCGCAGCGACCAGCGCGGCATCGCGATCAAGTTCGTCGTGCTCGTCGGGGCGATGAGCTTCTTCGCCGATTTCACCTACGAGGGCTCGCGCTCCATCGTCGGCCCCTACCTCGCGCTCCTCGGGGCGAGCGCGGCCGCGGTCGGGATCGTCACGGGCTTCGGCGAGCTCCTCGGCTACGGCCTGCGCGTCGTGTCCGGACGTCTGAGCGATCGCACCGGACAGTTCTGGCCGATCACGATCTTCGGTTACGCGATCCAGATGGCGTCGGTGCCGCTCCTGGCGTTCGTCGGCCGGTGGGAGCTCGCCGCGGTGCTCATCGTCATCGAGCGCGTCGGCAAAGCCACGCGGAACCCGCCGCGCGACGTGATGCTCTCGCACGCCGGTAAGCAGATCGGGTACGGCTGGGCCTTCGGCGTCCACGAGGCCCTGGATCAATCCGGCGCGCTCGTCGGCCCGCTCGTCGCTGCCGCCGTGCTCGCCTTCGGCGGAGATCTGCGCGCGGCGTTTCTCGTGCTCGCGATCCCGGCGGCGCTCACTCTCGCGATCCTCGTCGCCGCGCGGCTGCAGTACCCACGGCCGGAGGAGATGGAGTTCGAGCCGCCGGACGTGCGCGCTGCCGGTCTGCCGCGGCTCTTTTGGTCGTACCTCGCTGGCGCAGCCCTCGTCGCCGCTGGCTTCGTCGATTTCCCGCTCATCGCCTACCACTTCGCCCAGGCCTCCATCCTCCCCGCGACGTCCGTACCCGTCTTCTATGCGATCGCTATGGGCGCCGGCGGCGCAGGGTCGCTCGCGTTCGGCCGTCTCTTCGATCGCTTCGGCCTCGGGGTGCTCCTGCCGCTCACGCTCGTCACCGCGTTCTTTGCGCCGCTCGTGTTCCTCGGCGACGAGATCTCCTCACTCTTCGGCATGATCCTCTGGGGGATCGGCATCGGAGTCCATGAATCGATCATCCCCGCCGCGATCGCCCCGATGGTCCCACGAGATCGCCGCGCCTCGGCGTATGGGCTCTTCACCGCCGGCTACGGACTCGCATGGTTCGTCGGCAGCGCGGCCGTCGGTCTCCTCTACGCCGTCTCCATCCCGCTGATCGTGGCGCTCTCCGTGCTCCTCGAGCTCGCGGCCATCCCGATCTTCTTCATCGTGATGCGGCGCGCGCGACGGCAGCGCACGCGGGTCGCGTGAGAGAGGCGATGGGATCGGACGAGGCGTCGGGAGCCGCGATGCGTCGGTTCTGTAGCGTCCTCTTCGATCGAGCCGAGGACAGGGCGCGGGTCGAACAGGCGCGAGAGCCGGCGTGCTTCCGGGATCTGAATCTCGATCGGGTCGTCGCCTCGATCACCGTCGGGCGCGAGGAATACGACCTCGAGTCCTTCTTCTACGTACCGCTCCGCCAGGTCGCGTCGGTCTCCTACCGGCAGGAGGTGCTGCGGGATCTCGAAGGCGAGGCGCTCTCCGGGTCGATCGCCTCGTTCGCGGAGAAGATGCGGGCGATGCGCGCACATCTCGCGCGATCCGAGAAGCTGCGTCACGCCTATCAGAAGGAGGCCTGGTTCCTCGATGCCGCGCAGATCTATGGCGAAGCGGTCGCGCGCCTCTCTGACGATCTCGCCGGCGCGGAACTGCGGGCGCGCGGCCTGATCGCGTTCCGCGAGCAGCTCTCGCGGTACGTCCGGTCCGACGAATTCACCGCGCTGGTCGCGGACACCGCACAGGTGAGGGAGGACCTGGCGCAGGTGAGGTACGGGCTGCACATCGCCACGGATCGGGTCACCGTGCGCAAGTACGAGTCAGAAGCGGACTACGCCGCGGAGGTCGAAGCCACCTTCGAGAAGTTCAAGCGCGGCGCGGTGAAGGACTACCGCGTGCGGTTCCGCGCCGACCCGGAGATGGACCACGTCGAGGCGGGCATCCTGGAGCGGGTCGCGCTGCTCTACCCCGACGTATTCCGCGCGCTGGACGAGTACTGCGATCGCCACCGGCGGTTCCTCGATGCCACGATCGCGTCATTCGACCGGGAAGTGCAGTTCTACGTCGCCTATCTCGAGCACGTCCGCCGGATCGGCTCGGCGGGGCTGCGCTTCTGCTACCCGCACGTCTCCGGCGAGTCGAAGGCGATCGCCGCGAAGGACACGTTCGATCTCGCGCTCGCGCAGAAGCTGGTCTCCGAGAAGCAGCCGCCGGTGGTCACCAACGACCTCGATCTGCACGACCGCGAGCGCGTCTTCGTGGTGACCGGACCGAACCAAGGTGGAAAGACGACCTTCGCGAGGACCGTTGGGCAGCTGCACTACCTCGCGAGCCTCGGCTGCCTCGTGCCCGGAAGCGAGGCGCGGCTCTTCCTCTGCGACGAGGTCTTCACCCACTTCGAGCGTGAGGAGCATCTCGCCGACCTCCGAGGCAAGCTGCAGGATGACCTGGTCAGGATCCATGCCATCCTCGAGCGCGCGACGTCGAAGAGCGTCGTGATCCTGAACGAGATCTTCACCTCGACGACCCTGCGAGACGCGCGCTTCCTCAGCGAGAAGGTCCTCGCGCGGATACTCGACCTCGACCTCATCTGCGTCTGGGTCACCTTCGTCCACGAGCTCGCGTCGGTGAGCGAGGCGACCGTCAGCGTGGTGAGCGCGGTCGACCCGGCAGCGCCGACGCGACGGACCTACAAGATCGTTCGCATGGTCGCGGACGGACGCGCATACGCGACCGCGATCGCCGCGAAGTACAGGCTGACGTACGGGCACCTGAAGGATCGCCTCGGGCGATGAAGGCCTTCCTGCTGCACCGAGAGAAGGACTTCGAGCTCGAGCGCACGCTTCCGCCCAACGAACGGTCGCTTACGAAGGACCTCGAGCTCGAGACCCTGCTCGACGCGATGGCCGGTGGGGACGGCTTCCTGCTCGAGACGGCGAAGACGGTGCTCCTGTCCGGCCTGAACGACCCGGCCGAGATCCGCTACCGCCAGCAGGTGCTCAAGGACTGCGTGGAGCGTGCGCCTGTCGTCAAGGAGATCTACGACATCGCCGTAGCCGCGATCGAGGGCGAGCGCAAGGTATGGCACAGCTTCATGGACTATCCCGAGGTCCTCCTTGGACGGTCGGTCGAGGTGCTCGATCTGTTCGTGCGCTCACTGAGGCGGCTGCGGCATCTCGCCGACGAGCACGCCCACGAGTTCGCGTCCGCCGGGTTCGCCGCCTTCTTCACGATGCTGAGGACCGAGTTGGACGATGCGTACTTGCTGACCCTCGACGGCCATCTGCGGCAGCTCCGCTCTAGGCATGGGATCCTGGTCAGCGCTCGCCTCGGCAAGGGGAACAAGGGCGCGGACTACGTCCTGCGCAAGCCCTGGCCGACGAAGCGGAGCTGGCGGCGGTGGCTCCCGAGCAGAGAGCGCTCCCTGTACACGATCGTGATCCCTCCGCGTGATGAAGCCGGCGCCCAGGCGCTCTCGGCGCTTCGGGGTCAGGGACTCAACGTCGTGGCCAATGCCCTGGCGCAATCGACCGATCGCATCCTCAGCTTCTTCAGCATGGTGCGTTTCGAGCTCGGCTTCTACCTCGCCTGTCTCAACCTCCGCCGCGCGCTCGAAGCGAAGGGTGAGCCGCTGTGTTTTCCCGATCCCGAGGCGACCGACCGACTCGCGCTGTCGGCGCGTGGGCTGTACGAGGTCTGCCTGACGCTCACGCTGCGCGAGCGCGTCGTCGGCAACGACGTGCACGCCGACGGCCGCTCTCTCGTGATGATCACCGGCGCGAACCAGGGCGGGAAGTCGACGTTCCTGCGCGCCCTCGGGTTGGCGCAGCTCATGATGCAGGCCGGCATGTTCGTCGCGGCCGAGGGATACCGCGCCAGCGTCTGCGCCGGAGTCTTCACGCACTTCAAACGCGAAGAGGACCCCACCATGTCCAGCGGCAAGCTGGACGAGGAGCTGCATCGGATGAGCGAGCTCGTCGACCAGCTCGGCCCGAACGCGATCGTGCTGCTCAACGAGTCGTTCGCCGCGACCAACGAGCGCGAGGGCGCGGAGATCGCCGGCGGGATCGTCCACGCGCTCCTCGAGGCGGGGATCCGTGTCTTCTTCGTGACCCACTCCTTCGAGCTGGCTTACCGCTTCCAGCGCGAGACCACGGGTGAGGCTCTGTTCCTGCGCGCGGAGCGGCGCCCCGACGGCGAGCGCACCTTCAAGCTCGTCGAGGGCGAGCCGTTGCCGACGAGCTTCGGCGAAGACCTGTATGTGCGTGTGTTCGGCGCGGCGCCAGGTCGCTCACGTGAAGAGCTCACGCACCAGGAGTCGCAGGATCTGCCAACGGGTGCGGCGGGGCTCAGGCGCGGCTGAGCGGACCTTGGCTTCGAGCTCGGCGACCCGCGCTCGCAGCGTGTCCTCACGGTCGCGCAGATACCTGTTCTGCTCCGAGAGGGCTCCGTACTCCGCGCTGAGCCCGGTCACGTTCATGCGTAACGTTTCGTTGTCTCTCAGCGCGTTGAAAGCGGTGAACTTCATCACCGAGTACTTCGACTCGAGCTGGTCGAGTCGCGCCAAGAGGAACCGCTCCCGCTCGGCGGGGGTCTTCATGTCGATGAGACGCTTTCCCTCGAACTCCAGACCATCCCGGCTCTCGCGCTCGAGCGCGACCAGCCCGCGGCTGAAGATGATGTGCATCCCCTCGTGGCGGTCCCAGCCGTTGCGTGCGATCAGGGAGTCCGCCCGCGAACGCTCGTCGTCGAGCATCTCGATCTCGGTCTTCGTTGCCGTGCGCTCGGGTTCGAGGAACGCGCGCGCCTCTCGTTCGTGGCCGGGCTCGTGCTCGTCGTTGTTCACGAAATGCCCTCCGAACGCGCTCCCGCCGAGATCGGACGAGGGAGAGACGTGTTCGCGGCTCCAGCTGTTGGATCCATCGTTCGCTCCTGCCGAGTGATCTCGGTAGAAGCCATCAGCGGCACCGCACCGCGTTTGCGCCGCCGTCGCGGCCGGCGGGCCTCATCGCCGTGAGGCCATTATGCGGGAGGCCGGGATGACCGCGACTCGCGACCGGTTTCGTCGTGTCGCCGTTCTCGATCGCGGCTCGCATACTGAGGGTCCAGGTGCCGCGCCTCCCTCGCACGATCCGCGCTCGCGTGTTCCTCGGCTCCGTGCTGGCGGTCGTCGTGGCGTTCGTCATCGTCGCCGCCGCTCTCCCATCGATCGCGCGCGATCACGAGATCGAGGTGCTCGGCGCGCGCCTCGCGAGCGAAGCCTCCCTCGCGGGAGACCTGGCGCGGGACGCGTTCCGCTCTCGCGATGCGGACGCGCTCGATGCGCTCGCACGCCGTATCGCGACGGATTCGCAGATCCGCGTCACGTTCATCGCGACCGACGGCGTCGTCCTGGGCGAGTCCGACGAGGACCGCCTCCGCATGGAGAACCACGCCACGCGGCCCGAGGTGGTCCCGGCGCTCGCCGGCTCACCGGGTCGGACCGTTCGGCATTCGGCGACGGTCGATCGCGATCTGCTCTACGTCGCGGTGCCCGTGCGCGACGCGGACCGCGTGATCGGTGTGTCGCGCGTCGCGCTGCCGCTCGTCGCCGTCGATGCGCTCGCCGCCCGGCTCGCCGGGTCTCTCGTCGCCGGTGCGGTCGTGGCGGCGCTCGCCGCGCTCGCGCTCTCATACGGCATCGCGCGAGCGATCACCCGTCCGATCGAGCGCATCACCGAGGCGGCGGAACGCGACGGCGCAGGTGTGGCCGACGTGCGCGGTCCCGAGGAGGTCGAGCGCCTCGCGTCCGCGCTTCGCCGCTCGGCCGCCTCCGTCCAGACCGAGCGTGCGGCGACGCGGGCCGAGCGCGACCACCTTGCCGCGCTCGTCGACGAGCTCTCCGACGCGATCCTCATCGCCGACGAGGACGGTCGCGTCGAGCTCGCGAACGCGGCGGCTCGCAAGAGCGCGGGCGACTCCGTCGTCGGGCGCCGCCTGGTCGAAGTGATCCGCGACCACGAGGCGCTCGAGGCGATCGACGCGGCACGCGACGGTCGCGAGCGCGTCGCGACGGTGGAGCGGAACGAGCCGCGCCGTTTCAGCCGCGTGGTCGTGCGGCCCCTTGAAGGTGGCGAGACGCTCGTCGTCCTGCAGGACCTCACCGCGCTGCGACGGCTCGAGACGGTGCGCAGCGACTTCGTCGCCAACGTCTCGCACGAGCTCCGCCGGCCGATCACATCGCTGAAGGCCATGGCCGAGACGCTCGAGGAGGGCGCGCTCGACGACCCCGCCGCGGCACGCGACTTCGTGGCGCGCATGCATCGCGAGATCGACGGTCTCGCGCAGCTCGTCAACGAGCTGCTCGCCCTCACGCGCATCGAGTCCGGCGCGGAGCCGCTCGCGTTGAGCCGTCACCGTCCGGCCGATCTCCTCGTGGAATGCGCGAGACGTCTCGGACCGCTCGCGGAACGCGCCGGGGTCGCGCTCGTGGTGGAGCCGTCGGATGCATCCGATGTCCGCGCGGACGCGGATCGCATCGAGCAGGTGCTCGCGAATCTCGTCCACAACGGCGTGAAGTTCACGCCCGCGGGCGGGTCCGTGCGGCTCTCGGCGCAGGACGCCGACGGTCTCGTCGCGTTCAGCGTCGCGGATACCGGTGCCGGGATCGATGGGGCCGAGCTGGACCGCATCTTCGAGCGCTTCTACAAGGCGGACCGCTCACGCTCGAGCGAAGGAACGGGCCTCGGCCTCGCGATCGCGAAGCACATCGTGCAGGCGCATGGCGGCACGATCGCGGCGACGAGCGCCGGCCCCGGTCGTGGAGCGACGTTCCGCTTCACGATCCCGCGGGCGAACGCGTCCTAGATGCTAGCCTCGGCCTCACCCATGGTGCGGTTGCTCATCGTCGACGACGACGCGAACCTCCGTCACACGCTCCAGTACGCATTCGGCCAAGAGGGCTTCGAGGTCGTGACCGTCGCCGACGGAGCGCAGGCGCTCGCGTCGTTCGAGCAGAGACGGCCGGATCTCGTGGTCCTCGACGTGATGCTCCCGGGCATGGACGGCTTCGAGGTCTGCCGGCGGCTGCGCAGGGAGAGCGACGTGCCGGTGATCATGCTCACCGCGCGCGACACGGAGCTGGACACGGTCGTCGGCCTCGAGATCGGCGCGGACGACTACCTGGCGAAGCCGTTCTCGACCCGCGAGCTCGTCGCGCGGGTGCGCGCGATGCTGCGCCGGACACGCCGCGTGGATCCGGCGGCGGCCGGGCCGCGCATGGCGATCGACGATCTCGTCCTCGATCCGGCGCGGCATCGCGTGACCCTCGGGAGCGGCGAGATCGAGCTGAAGCCGAAGGAGTTCGATCTCCTCGCGTTCCTGATGGCACATCCGGGTCAGGTCTTCGGCCGCGAGCAGCTGCTCGCGAGCGTCTGGGGCTTCGACTTCGCCGGCGACTCACGCACGGTCGATACCCACGTGAAGACCTTGCGCGAGAAGCTGGGCGACAGCGCCGAGCATCCGCGCTGGATCGAGACCGTCCGCGGCGTCGGCTATCGCCTGCGCGAGCCGTCCTCCTAGCGTTCACCGTCCGCTCACAGAGCCCTCACCGGCCGCCCACCGGAGGTCACGAGCCTGTCACCGCAGGCGGCGACGCTGTCAGCGAGATGACAGTGAAAGAGAGAGAGTGCTCATGAGATCCCGAACGATGCTCGCGATCCTCACCGCCTTCGGCGTCGTCCTCGCCGCCTGCGGCGGTGCTGCGACCAGTCCGTCGAGCGGTCCATCGTCCGCGGACGCGTGCGGCGTGCCCGTCACCGGCAAGTGCCCGAGCGAGGCGCAGGCCCTGACCGGCGCGGGCGCGACGTTCCCCGGCGCGATCTACGCGAAGTGGGTCGACGAGTACAACAGGCTCACCGGCGTCCAGGTCAACTACCAGGCCGTCGGATCGGGTGGCGGCATCAAGGCGTTCACGGACAAGACCGCCGACTTCGGCGCATCCGACGTCCCGCTCACCGACGACCAGATCAAGGCCGTGAGCGGCGGCCTCTACCTGGTGCCGACGGTGATGGGCGCGGTCGTCCCGACGTACAACATCCCGAACGTCACGGCGACGCTCAAGCTCACGCCCGACGCGCTGGCGGGCATCTACCTCGGGACCATCACGAAGTGGAACGACCCGAAGATCGCGTCAGAGAACACCGGCGTGGAGCTACCCGACATGACGATCACGACGGTCCACCGCTCGGATGGGTCCGGCACGACAGGCGTGTTCACCGACTACCTCTCGAAGGTCAGCCCGGACTGGAAGTCGAAGGTCGGCTCGGCCACGTCGGTGAACTGGCCGAACGGTGTCGGCGCCTCCGGCAATGCCGGCGTCGCGGGCGCCGTGAAGCAGACGCCCGGCGCGATCGGGTACGTCGAGCTCATCTACGCGATCCAGAACAAGCTCGGCTACGGCGTCGTGAAGAACGCCGCCGGCAAGTACGTGGCGGCGTCGCTGGAGTCGACGAGCAAGGCCGCGGACGGATTCACGATGCCCGACCTCGGCAAGCTGGCCGGCGAGCAGGCGAAGATCTCGATCACGAACTCGACCAACCCGGACGCGTGGCCGATCTCCACCTTCACGTTCCTGCTCGTCTCGAAGGACATCGCCGACAAGGCGAAGGCGCAGGCCCTCGTCCGCTACGCGTGGTGGGGGACGCATGAGGGTCAGGCGTTCACGAAGGATCTCGGATACGCGCCGCTGCCGGCGAACGTGGTGAAGACCGCCGAGGACGTCCTCCGGTCGGTGACCAGCGCTGGCCGCAAGGTGCTCCCATCGCAATAGCCCGGCGCTCGACGCAGCGCGGCGACCGGGCCTTCGCGGCCGGCGTGACGGTGCTGGCGATGCTCGTACCGCTCACGCTGGCCGGCATCACGCTCCTCATCGTCGTCGACGCATGGCCGTCGCTCGCCGCCTTCGGCCTCTCGTACTTCACCACGACCGTGTGGGATCCCGTCCATCTCGTCTTCGGGGCGGCCGCGTACGTCTACGGGACCGTCGTCACCACCCTGGTCGCGGTCGTGCTCGCCGCGCCGATCGCCGTCGGCTCGTCGATCTTCCTCACCGAGTTCGCGCCGCGCCGCGTCCGTGGGCCCATCGCCTACGTCATCGAGCTGCTCGCGTACATCCCGAGCATCGTCTACGGGCTGTGGGCGATCTTCGTGATGGTCCCGATCATGCGCGACCGTGTCGAGCCCGCCCTGCAGGGAACGCTCGGCCGCGTGCCGCTCGTCGGTCAGCTGTTCAGCGGAACGCCCGTCGGCCTCGACCTGCTCTCGGGCGGCGTCGTGCTCGCGATCATGATCCTGCCCATCCTCACCGCGGTCTCGCGCGAGGTGCTCCTCGCGGTGCCGCCGACGCAGCGCGAGGCGATGATCGGGCTCGGCGCGACCCGCTGGGAGGCGGTGAGCCGCGCCGTCCTGCCATACGCGCGGCCGGGGATCATCGGCGGCGTCGTCCTCGGCGTCGCGCGTGCGTTCGGCGAGACGATGGCCGTGACCATGGTGGTCGGCAATTCGTCGCGCGACATCACCGGCTCGCTCTTCGTCCCCGGCTACACGATGGCATCGGCCATCGCCAATCAATTCGTGGAAGCCGACACGCAGCTCTACTTCAGCGCGATCGTCGAGGTCGCGCTCCTCCTGCTCCTCGTCGCGATCGTCGTGAACGCGGTCGCGCGCTACCTGATCCGGCGTTCGATCGCCGACCGCCCGGCGGGAGCCGTGGTATGAGCGCGAGCGCCACGGCGCTGCGCGCCGTCCCGGACCGCCACCGCGTCGCGACACGGCGCCGGGTCACCGAGCGCGTCATGATCACGCTTCTCGGGCTCGCGACGCTCGCCAGCCTGGGGATCCTCGTCGTCATCCTCGGCCACGTCGTCGTGCAGGGCCTACCCGCGATCGATCTCGACTTCTTCACGCAGCGCCCCAGGCCGGTCGGGGACGTCGGCGGCGGGGTGCAGCCGGCGCTCGTCGGGACGCTCGTGCTCGCGGCGGTCTCCGGCGCGATCGCGATCCCCACAGGCATCGCCGCCGCGATCTTCGTCGTCGAGTACCGCTCGGGACGGTTCGCGGAGCCGGTGCGCTTCGCGGCGGAGCTCATCGCCGGCCTGCCGTCCATCGTCATCGGCGTGTTCGTCTGGGCGTTCCTCGTGCGCGGTCTCATCGGGCAGTTCGCGGGCCTCGCGGGAGCGGTTTCACTCGCGATCATCATGGTCCCGATCGTGGCGCGCACCGTGGAGGAGGTGCTGCGCCTGGTCCCGACCTCGCTGCGCGAGGCGGCGCTCGCGCTCGGCGCGCCGAGGTGGAAGGTGGTCCTCCGCGTCGTCCTGCCGACGGCGCGAGCGGGCGTGATCACGGCGTCCGTGCTCGCGCTCGCGCGATCGGCGGGGGAGACGGCTCCGCTGCTCCTCACGGCGCTCGGGAACGACTTCTTCAGCCTCGATCTGCTCCGTCCGATCGGCGCGCTGCCGTTGCAGATCTACCGCTACGCCGTCTCTCCCTACGACGATTGGCATCTCAAGGCCTGGGGCGCGTCGCTCGTGCTCGTCGTCGTCATCGGGGTGTTCGGCCTCGTGCTGCGCGTCGTCGCGCGCCCACGGGTGCGCTGATGTCGATCACGACGCGCGACACCAAGACGGCCGGTGGTGCCCCGGAGATCGACTCGATGACCGACGTCGCGGCGAGCCGACTGGAACGCGCGACGGCCGTGCGCATCGAACACCTCGATGCCTTCTACGGCTCGCATCACGCGATCAGCGGCGTCACCTGCGACATTCCCGCGGGCGCGGTGACCGCCGTGATCGGCCCGTCAGGCTGCGGCAAGTCGACGCTCGTGCGGTGCCTCAACCGGATGCACGAGGTCACGCCCGGCGCCTACGCCCGTGGCGGGGTGTTCATCGGAGGCGAGGACATCTACTCGCCGTATGCCGACCCGGTCGCGGTGCGGAGCATGGTCGGCATGGTGTTCCAGAAGCCGAACCCGTTCCCGATGATGTCCGTGTACGACAACGTCGCGGCGGGTCCGCGGCTACGCGGGTGGAAGCTCACGCGCCGCGACACCGACGACCTGGTCGAGCGCAATCTGCGGCGCGCCGCGCTCTGGGACGAGGTGAAGGACAAGCTCCATCGCTCCGGCGCCGCCCTCTCCGGCGGGCAGCAGCAACGGCTCTGCATCGCGCGAGCGCTCGCGACGGATCCCGCGGTGCTGCTCATGGACGAGCCGTGTTCCGCCCTGGACCCGATCGCCACGTACAAGGTCGAGGAGCTCATCCGCGAGCTCGCCAGGAGCGTGACCATCGTCATCGTGACGCACAACATGCAGCAGGCATCGCGCGTGTCGGAGCACACCGCGTTCATGCTCGCCGGCGACGACGGCGTGGGGCGGCTCGTCGAGTTCGGCCGCACCGAACAGGTCTTCACGATGCCGGCCGACCAGCGAACAGAGGCGTACATCACGGGGCGGTTCGGATGATGGCGAGACCGCTGCACGCGCGCGCCGCGCTCGACGACGCGCTCGCCGGCCTGCAGTCCGACCTGCGGCGCATGTCGAGCCTCGTGGATGTCGCGATCGAGCGCAGCGTCCTGGCCCTCATCACGATCGACCAGCGCCTGGCCGCTCTGGTCATCGCCGACGACGCCGAGATCAACCGGCTGCGTTACCACATCGAGGATCGCGCGATCCAGCTCATCGCGACGCAGCAACCCATCGCGAGCGACCTCCGCTTCGTGGTCGCGGCGCTCATGATCGTCTCGGAGCTCGAACGGATGGGGGACTACGCCGCGGGCATCGGCCGTGTCGTGCGGCTGCACGAGGGCCGTCCGCTCCTCAAGCCGCTCGTCGACATCCCGGAGATGGCGCGCATCGTGCGCGAGATGCTGCGCGACGCCGTCGATGCCTTCCTGCGCCGTGACGACCACGCCGCCGAGCGCGTCGCGTTGCAGGACGACGAGATCGACCGCCTGTATCAGCAGGTGTATCGCGAGCTGCTCACCTACATGGTGAACGACCCCACGACTATCGACCGCGCGACCTGGCTCTTGTGGGTCGCGCACAACCTCGAGCGTGTGGGAGACCGCATCCAGAACATCTGCGAGCGCACCGTCTACGAGGTCTCCGGCGTCATGCGCGACTTCCATCGCACGCCCGCGGAGGGGATCGGATGAGCGCCCCGACGCGGGTGCTCTTCGTCTGCACGTGGCCTCCACCCGTTCGCGGTCCAGGCGATGGGCGAGGTCCGTATCGACATCGGACTGCAGGGGTCCTTCCCGGATCCGTCGCTCGCGGTCGGCACCGATGAGGAGCGATGAGCTGCTTACGGATGAGGCGCGCTCGCGCCGCGAAGCGACGCCCGGGATCTCCTACGAGAGATGATCATGGCCGTCCACGCGTGCTTCGCCGGATGGCCAACCTAGAAATCGCCTCGACGCCGAGCTCGTCGGCGAGCCTTCGCGTCGTCGTCGCTTCGATCCCGCCCTCGTCGGGCGAGGGCGGTCGCCGCCCGCAGCACGCGCTCCTTGCTCAGGGGCCGCGCGGAGCTTCGCCGCCGCGCGCGACCGATGCCGGCGATCAGACGGAGCGGCGCTGGTACGGGAGGGCGTCCGTCCGCGAGCTATCGCAGGAGGAGGTGAACATGACTCGGACACCACGCGGCTCGCCGCGGTCGTAGCCGCAGCGCCGTTCGAATGATCCACCGCGCACACGCTTGGTAGTCATCAACCCGCCCTACTCGCCAACCGCAGCTGGTTCGCGCCTCGCCGGCGGTGTCTGTTCGCGACACCGTCGCGCGGAGCCTGGCGGGATCCACCCGAGCGCCTCGAACGCATCGAGCATCGCGTCGGGGACCATCACCATTCATGTCCCCGAGCGGCACCCGCGGGACAGAAGGCGCAGCACTCTCGGTGCCGCGTCAACGTGGGCGACGCATTCTTCCGCCATCTCGCGTCTCTAGCGGCCGAGGCTGCGCATGAACCGCTCGCCGACCTGGCGCAGCGCCAAGCCGATCGACCGAGTGCGCTCACCGGCATCGGTGATTCGATCGGCCCCGTCGCGCAGCAGCGCGGCGTCGGCCTGAGCGATGTCGGTCTCGTTCGTCTGCGCAAGCGCCTCCATCGCCGCGGCGTGCGTCCGGACTGCGGTGCCGTGCGCGACGAGTCGGTCACCCTCGGCGACGAGCGCGTCGCCGGCACCGTGGATGTATGCGAGATCCGATCGCACGGACTGGCCGGGGTGCTGGCCCAGGAGCTGCGCTTGATTCGCGAGGAGGCTCGCGGTCGCGTCCAGCCGCGCGGCGTCGGCGATCATCGCCTGCGCATCGGCGATCCAGTGCTCGCGATGCGGGCTCGTCGTGGTGCGGGCTGACGTGAGAAGCCCTTCGCCCTGAACACGCATCACGACCGCGTGCGCGGTGATCGTCGCGCGAGTCGCGGTGAGGGTGGCTTGCGCCTGCTCGAGCTCACGGGCCGTGCTCTGCTGCGCCCCGATCGCGGCAGCGAACACGAGCACCACGATGCCCACGGCGGCTGCGACGACCGCGAGAAGCCTCGGCATCGCAAGCCACGAGATCGGCGAAGCGGACGTCGCGGCAGCAGGCTGGTGGGGATGTCGAGGAAAGGTCGACGCGCTCATCGTGCTCCCCTCCGCTCACCGCGCGTGAGCCGCTCCTCGAGGACCCGCAGCGTCGTTGCGATCCCGAAGCCGAACCCGTCGCCGTCGATCACGTCCGGACGAGCCTCCCAGTGGACCTGGGATAGACGCTCGCGCGGCGCGCTGAGCCGTCACTTGGGCGGCGCTGGCGCGGGGCTGAGAAATTGGATTCTCAGGACCTTCTAAGAGCAGGCCAAGCAGGGCACCAGCCGTGTCCGCGAGTCTGGTCGCACAACGGTCGCGAGTCGCGGGAAGGGGGCTATCTTCATGGCGACAAGCACGGTGGCGACGGAATCGGCAGCAGCGGGGAGCAGCGGGCATCGGCCCCGGGTCTGGGGCTGGTTGTACGACCGCGCGGGCCTCTCGGCGCTCGCGTACCCGGTGCCGGCGTACGCCAACCGCCTCCCCTATACGCTGGGCGGGATCAGCTTCGTCGGCTTCCTCGTGCTCGCGCTCACCGGCTTCTGGCTCGCGCAGTTCTACGACCCGATGCCCGAGCACGTCCGCGAGTCGGTCGCGTTCATCCAGAACGACGCCGCGCTCGGTGCGTTCGTGCGGGGCATCCACTTCTGGGTCGCGAACATCGTCGTGGTCACGGTTTTCCTGCACATGGTCCGCGTATTCGCGACCGCATCGTTCAAGCGACCCCGGGAGCTGAACTGGATCGGCGGTGTGGCGCTGCTTGGCGTGACGATCGCCTTCGCCTTCACCGGTACGGTCCTCAAATGGGACCAAGAGGCCTGGGAGGCGCTCCAGCACAACCTCGAGATCGCGGGCATCCTGGGTGGGCTCGGCACGTTCTTCTCCGAGTCCTTCACCCAGGCGGTGCCGGTCCTCGCGCGGCTCTACGCCGCCCACGTGAGCATCCTTCCGCTCATCGCGACGCTGCTGTTCGTATTCCACTTTTTCCAGGTCAAGCACCACGGCATCTCGCCACTTCCCGACGCGGCCGACCGCGGCGAGGCGCCCGACGGCAAGGTCCCGGCGCCCCAGCTCACGGGCCGCTACAGCGCGCACCTCAAGTGGATGCTGGGCGGCGGTCTCGTGCTCGCCGCGCTCGCCGCGGTCTTGGGCGTGGTGTTCCCGCCAGCCTTGGGCGAGGTGCCGGATCCCGCAATGGAAGTCACCAAGCCGCCGTTCTTCTTCTACTGGCTGTACGCCTTCGAGGACTGGTTCGGGGTTCGCGCCATCCTGTACGCGGGGTTGGCATTCGGCGCCGCGCTGCTCCTCGTCCCCTTCGTCGACCGCTCACCATGGCGGAGCCTGCGCCGCCGTAGGGTCTTCGCCGTCATCGCCGCCCTCGTGCTCGTTGGTCTCGTCGTGCTCTCGCTCATCGTCCTCTTCTCGCCGGTCACGGAGCATCTGGAGTAGCGATGCGGAACGCGGCGTTCTGGTTCTGGTTCGCGATCGCCACCGTCGCGCTCGGGCGCCTTTGGTGGGCGGTCGATCACGGCGGTCTCTTCGCTCGCTTCGGTGCGGCGGATGCGGCCGCACTCGTGGCCCTCGTGGTGGCGGGCTTCGTGCTGGCGCGCGTTCAGTCGGAAACCGCTCGCGCGGGGCGGAAGTAGGGTGGATACCTCGGTCGCCCTTGCCAGAGCGTACCTGGAGCTCAACGGGTACTTCGTGCTCAGCGAGCTGCCCGTCCAGGTCGCGGACCGTCACGGCTATCGGACCGCGACCGACCTCGACCTTCTCGCGGTCCGTTTGCCGCACGCCGCCGAGCTCGTTCCTGGGCGCCCCGGCCACGCGCGCGATCTCTTCCTCGGACAGGACCCACTCCTGGACACGGATGAGGGACGCACGGAGATCCTCATCGCCGAGGTCAAGCGCGGCCGAGCCCAGATCAACGAGGGCTACCACGACGTCGAGGTGCTGCGCTTCGCGCTGCGCCGGACCGGCTGCTGTCCGCCGCAGACGATCGACGCGCACGCTGCGGCACTCGCCCGCGCCGGCTCGATCGAGACCCACAGCGCCGACGGCCATCCGTGTCGGATCCGTCTTGCCTCATTCGCTGCCGAACCGAGACCGGTCGCAGGTGCGGTCTGCATCGGTCTCGAGCACTGTCTGGCCTTCATCCGCGGGCGTCTCGACGCGTACCGTCCCCAGCTGCGCGGCGCGTATTTCCGCGATCCCGTGCTCAATCTCCTCGGCCTTGTCGACACGCTGAGCGGGATGGCACGGAAAGAAGAGGAGTTCGCTCATGCCACGTAAGCGGCCACAGCGCCGGTCATCGAACTTCCGGCTCCGCCTCGCGATCTTCGCGATCCTCGCGCTCGCGGTCGCGGGTGGCGCCGCGTACGCGCTGTGGCCGAAGGAGCTCGCCACGGCGGACACGGCGCCGGTCGACGCGACGCTGCGCATCGACATGAGCGGCTTCACGCCGCCCACCATCACGGCGCCGGCCAACAGACTGCTCCGTGTGCGGATCGTCAATCCCGACAGCAGCCACCACAGCGACGGCGGCGGCGTCCACGGCTTCACCATCGTGAAGCTCGGTGTCGACGCGAAGGTGCAGCCGGAGACGACGCAGGTCGTCACGATCCCACCCTCCGCCGCGGGTGACTATCCCTTCTACTGCGACACCTGCTGCGGCGGCAAGGAGAACCCCGCGATGCAGGGCGTGCTGAAGATCAAAGCATGACCGGCGTCGACCTCAACCTCGCCACCGTCGTCCTCGCGGGCCTGGTCGACGGCATCAACCCCTGCGCCATCGCGGTCTTGCTCGTCTTCGTCTCCGCGACGCTGCTCGCGGTCGGTGCGACGATGGAGGGCGGACTCGGCGAGCGCCGGCGCGCGCTCTTCAAGGGTGGCGCGGCATACGTCACCGGCATGTTCATCACGTATCTCTTGATCGGACTCGGTCTCATGGGCTTCGCCGGCGTGCTCCGGCAAGACCACATCGGCACGAAGATCTTCGCGGTGGTCGCGATCGCGTGGAGCGTCGTCGCGCTGCAGGAGGCGCTCCTCCCCGAGCTCGGCGAGCGTCTCCGGATGCCGCCCATGTTGCACAGCCGAGCCCAGAGCTGGGTCTCACGCGCATCGATCCCCGGCCTGTTCATCGCCGGCTCGCTCATCGGCCTCTGCACCGTCCCGTGCTCGGGGAATGTCTACCTCGCCGTTCTCGCGCTCCTGTCGAGCCGCAACGACCTCGGCCAGGCGCTCGGCTACCTCGTGATCTACAACCTGGCCTTCGTCGTGCCCCTTATCGCCTTGCTCGGCGCGGCGGCCACGCCTGCGGCGATGCGCGCGCTCGCGCGCTGGCAGCTGCACAACCGGACATCGTTGAAGCTCGCGCTCGGGCTCACCACCGCGCTCGTCTCGCTCGCGGCACTGGCGGTGGTGTGAGCGATGACCATCGACATCAATCCAGTCATCGTTCACCTGGGTCCCTTCGCGCTCGGCTGGTACGGGCTCTTCGTCGCTCTCGCCCTCGCTCTGGGTCTCTGGCTCGCGCTGCGTGAAGCGGCTCGCAAGGGCCTGCCGGTGGAGCAGGTCGAGTCAGTCGCGTTCTGGGTCGTGGGCGGCGGTATCGTGGGCGCGCGCGTCTTGCACGTCCTCGACCGCTGGGACCTCTACGCCGCGAATCCGCTTGCGATCCTCGCGATCTGGAACGGCGGTCTCGCGATCATGGGCGCGGTCCTGGGCGGCACGCTGGTGGGCCTCGTCGTCGCATGGCGGCGCGGCCTGCCGATCCGCGCTCTCTCCGACGCGGCCGCGCCGGGCACGATCCTCGGCCAAGCCGTCGGGCGCTTCGCATGCCTCTTCACGGGCGACGCGGTCGGGAGACCGACGAGCGGCTTCGGGATCACGTATCTGAATCCGGGCGCGATGGTGCCGCAGCTCGGCGTGGCGTACGAGCCGGTGTTCCTGTACGAGATGGCCTGGGACCTCGGTGTGCTGGCGATGCTCTGGTGGCTGCGCTCGCGGCTACACGTCGATGGCCAGCTCTTCGCCGTCTATCTCGCGCTGTACGCGATCGGGAAGTTCGCGCTGACCTTCCTGCGGACGGAGACGGTCTGGCTCGCGGGCCTGCAGGAGGCGCAGCTGCTCTCGATCGGCGCGCTCGCCCTCGCGGCGCTCTGGGGTTGGTGGAGCGCGCGGGGATCCGCGACACGCGCACTTCGCACTGATCCCGCATGAGGGCCCCGCACGACCGAGCCGTCGAGAAGTCGGGTTCGAGCGGCGCGGCGCGGGACGTCGCGCGGACGTACGACCGCATCGCGTTCTTCTACGAAGCTGCGGTCGTGCGAGGCGGGAAATGACCTTCGACCCACGCGTCCAGGGCCACTTGGCCGCCGCTCGTGAGGGGCAAACGCCGATAAGGTCTTCGGAGATGGCGAAGGACATCATCCCGACGCAGGTCCCAACCGCCGCCCGTCCCGCACGCCTCCTCGTCGTCGACGACGACGAGAACGTGACGAACATGCTGCGCCGCGCGCTCTCGTTCGAGGGGTATGCCGTGGCGACCGCGCGCGACGGCGACGAAGCGCTCAAGAAGGCCCTCGAGTTCGCGCCGGATCTTGTGGTCCTTGACCTCATGATGCCGGGCATCGACGGCGTCGAGGTCTGCCGCCGCCTGCGCGCGGGCGATCCGCAGCTCGCGATCCTCATGCTCACCGCGAGGGACGCCCCGTCGGATCAGGTCGTTGGGCTCGATGCGGGCGCCGATGACTACCTCGTGAAGCCGTTCACGCTCGAAGTGCTCAGTGCGCGCATCCGGGCGCTTCTGCGGCGCAAGGAGCCCAGCGAGGCCGAGATCCTCCGCTTCGCGGACCTCGCCCTCGATACCGGCACGCGCAGCGCTCGACGTGGGTCGCGCGAGATCGCGCTCACGACGACCGAGTACGAGCTCCTCCTGCAGTTCCTGCGTCACCCGCGACAGGTGCTCGAAAAGGAGCAGCTCACCGAGAAGGTCTGGGGCTACGACTTCGGCGGGAACTACAACGTGCTCGAGGTCTACGTGCGCTACCTCCGGCAGAAGCTCGAGGCGGCCGGCGAGCCGCGGCTGCTCCATACGCTCCGCGGCGCCGGCTACGTGCTGCGCGAACCGACGGCCTAGCCGAACGAGCATGAACATCCGCACTCGGCTCGCGCTCTGGTATGGGGCGCTCCTCGCGCTCGTCCTCGGCGCGACCCTCGCCGTCGCTTTTGTGGTGCACACCGGATCGCACGAGAGCGATGTCGACTCGTCGCTGCGCACGTCCTGGGAACACGCGGCGTCGGAGCTCATCGCGCTCGGCAGCACCAATCCGTCGCATCCCGTGACGCTGACCACGCCGGCGCAGGCGGCAAGCTCTCCGACCGCGATCTGGCTCATCCTCCCTGGTGAGCCCTCATCCCCCGGTGTCGGCGATACGGGAGATCCGCTCCTCGCTCGCTTCCAGCCCGCGTCGGCGACCGATGGTCTTCACGACACAGGACTCCCGGGGGGCCGCGTCCGCTCCTTCGCCGGGAACGTGTCCGGTGTGCCAGGTGCGCGCCTGGTGATCGCCGCGTCGATGTCGGCGTTCGACGCATCGGTCGGCAGCCTCGGCCTGATCCTCGGTCTCATGGGCGTCGCCGGTATCGCGTTCGCAGTCACGGGCGGCTGGGCCATCTCCGCCAGCGCGCTCCGTCCGATCGCGAAGATGACCGAGACGGCCCGTGCCATCGCGCTGTCACGCGGCTTCGCGCGGCGCATCGAGGTGCGGACGGGCGGTCGCGATGAGCTCAGCGAGCTCGGTCGCACCTTCAATCACATGCTCGCGAGCCTCGATGACGCGTACCGCCGCCAGCAGCGCTTCGTCGCGGATGTCTCGCACGAGCTGCGGACTCCGCTGACGGCGCTGCAGGGCGGCCTCGAGCTGCTCGGGCGTGGAAAGCTGCCGGCGGACGAGGCGCAGGCGACGCTCGCGGAGGCGCGTCAGGAGACGCGGCGGCTGGCGCGTCTGGTGGACGACCTGCTCGTCCTCGCCCGCGCCGACGCGGGGCCCCAGCCGTTCATCGCCAAGCCAGTGCCGCTCGATGAGGTCGTGATGGAGGTCTTCCGCGAGCTGCGCGGGCAGGCCGGACCGCGGCTGCATGTCGTAGATCTCGATGCCGCGGTCGTGCAAGGCGAGCGCGATCGCCTGAAGCAGCTCGTGCTCATCCTCGCGGACAACGCGCTCTCGTATACGCCGGCACCCGGCGAGGTTCGCCTCTCGCTGCGCCGCAAAGCGCGCGAGACAGTTCTCGTCGTCGAGGATGAGGGTATCGGCGTGAGCGCCGAGACTGCGGCACGCGCGTTCGAGCGCTTCTACCGTGGCGAGGAGGCGCAGCGCCTCGATCCAGCGGGCACTGGGCTCGGGCTCTCCATCGCGAAGTGGATCGTCGAGCGTCACGGTGGGACGATCGCGTTGGGGCAGCGGCAACCCCGGGGGACCAGCGTCACCGTGCGTCTTCCCGCCAACGCGTCGATGGCATCGGTCACCACGGCGGCGTAGCGCCGGCGGCGCGTCAATGCAACGAGCCGACGCGCGCATGTCCAGCACGATCCCAGAATCGCCGCGCCCTGTCCGATCGCGCTGGTGGCCGCGCTACGCGACTGACAAGAGGGCCGCGGCGACGATGCCGAGGAATGCACCGACGACCTGGCGGCGCGTGGTCTGTTCGCGCAGGAGAATGACGCCGAGGACACCGCCAAGCGCGGGACTGGTGGCAACGAGCGGCACGATGATGCTCGCAGGTCCGAGCGAGAGCGCCCAGAGGTAGCCGATCGTTGCCGCTGCCGCCGCGGCCATGGTACACGCGACCACGACATTGGGTCGACGTCCGAACGTGTCGATGATGTCGAGCGGTTCCGCGCGAGCGATCACGATTCCGACGCCCGCTTGCACCGCGGCGCTCGTGAGCAGCAAGTCAGTCGGACCGGCTCCGGTAACGACGAGCTTCGCGATGAAGGCACCGACCCCCTGCAGCACGAGCGACACGAGCGCGAGGGCGAGCCAGCCGGCCAGCGCGCCTGTCGCGACCGGACGGTATGCGAGCAGCGCCGCCGCGGTGAGCGCGAGGAGCACGCCTACCGTCCCGACGGGCGAAAGACGCTCCGCCAGCACGGTGACGGCGAGGGCCACCGTGATCACCGGGCTGATGGCCGTCAGCGGCGCCACGAGACCGACCGGACCGCGACGGGTGGCCTCGGTCGTTATCCAGAACGTCAGCGCCATGAGCAGCGATAGGCCGAGGGCCGCCGGAAGACGATCGGGCTCGGGTGGGACGAAGAACGCAAATGGGATGTAGACGGCGAGCGACAAGATGGCGTTCAGACGATAGAAGCGCGCCGTCGACCAGTGCACGAGCGCCGCCTTGGTAACGACGCGCTGGATCGACCACACGAGGAGTGCGGCGAATGCGAGCGGGAGCCACGGCTGCACGCGCGTATCCTCGCACCGCGGACGCGCTCGCTCTGTTGCGGTTCGTCCGGGACGAACAGGCCGTCGCGCGCCATCACATGCTCGTACGCGTCGAGGCGCACGACCGTGGGCGGCGGTGATGACCGTCGCCCGGGCGGCATGCACAGGCGCGCCGGGCGCACGCCGATGCGATGCCCATTCCTCAGCGCCTGCTCAGCGATCTATCAGATGCAGGCAAGGACCAGCAGCGAGGCTTGTCCGCATGGGAACGATTCTGCTCGGCGGCTTGCTCTGCCTCATCGGCCTTACCGCGACTTGGCTCTATTTGCGAGCGCGCGCTCTCTCGCGACGAGCGACGCGTCAGGCGGACGGCACCCAAGAGGCGATCGTCGTCGTTGACCGCGGCTACGTGCCCTCGCACATCGAGCTCGAGGCCGGAGTGCCGGCCGTGCTGCGCTTCGAGCGCCGGGAGGACGACCCTTGCACCGAGATGCTCGTCTCCGAGCTGTGGCCGAACGCGCATCGCCTGATGGCGCACGGCGAGACCGAGATCCGCTTCACGCCGCAGCAGCCCGGGCGCTACCCGTTCACCTGCGGCATGGGCATGTACTCGGGCGAGCTCGTCGTACGTCCCGCCCAACGAAAGGAGTCCTGAATGGACGCACTTCTTGCGATCCTGCCGTTCGCGCTGCTCTTCCTGCTGTGCCCGCTGATGATGCTGTTCATGCACCGTGGCCACGAGCACGACGTGGACGAACGCGAGGAGCTCCTGCGGCTGCGCGCGCAGAGTCGGTCAACGACCCCGCCCGTGATTGACGAGCGCACCTCGGGAGCCGCGCAACACCAGCGAAGCTGACGCGGGATGCGAAGCGCTGCGATCGTCTTTCTGTTCGGCATCGTCGTCGGCGCGGCGAGCGGCGGTGTCGTCGCTTCGTCGGTGATGAGCCGACTGCCGATCGTGGCTTCCCCACCGGTGCCCGCCGCGCTACCCGCGCCGATGAGCGTGACGCTCGGCGAGAACGCCGACGTGACGACCGAGGTGGTTCGCGAGCTGCTTCCGGCCGTCGTGACGATCGTGAGCCGCTTCCCGAGCGGCGAGGCGCAGGCGAGCGGCTCCGGCTTCGTCATCGATGGCGCGCGCGGCTACGTGGTGACGAACAACCACGTGGTCGAGAACACGGCCGGGACTGGCGCCGCGGCGTCGTTCGACGTGATCTTCACCGACGACAGGAAGGTGACCGCGACGCTGGTCGGCCGCGATCCGCTCACCGACGTGGCGGTGCTGAGGGTCGCAGCAGGTGGCCTGAAGGCCGCGGCCCTCGCTGACAGCGACGCCGTGCCCGTGGGAGCGACGGTGCTCGCCATCGGCAGCCCCCTCGGCGTGTTCCAGAGCACGGTCACGAGCGGTGTCGTCTCGGCAAAGGGCCGCAAGGTCCGAGAGTCGGCGACGGTCTATCTGGAGGACCTCATCCAGACGGACGCCGCCATCAATCCCGGCAATTCGGGAGGGCCGCTCATCTGGGCGGCGACGCGAGAGGTCGTTGGGATGAACACCCTTGCGGCCGACCCCACCGAGGCCCAGGGCCTGGGCTTCGCGGTGTCGAGCAACACCGTCCGCGACATCGCCGAGCAGCTCATCAGGAGCGGAGTGGTGGAACGTGGCTACATCGGGATCCAGTACGCACCGCTCTCGCCGCGCGCCGCGCTCTCGCTCGGCCTCGACGCGTCAGCCGGTGTGCTCGTGACCGCGGTCGTGCCCGATTCGCCCGCGGCAGCGGCTGGCCTCCGGTCCGGCGACGTCGTCACGAAGGTCAATGCGCAGGCGATCGACGAGACGCATCCGCTCGCCCTGCTCACACTCAAGCTCCGGCCGGGTGACCCGATCCAGCTCTCGATCACCCGTGCTGGGCGCCAGCTCACCGTCGACCTCGCCCTGGGACGGCCACGCGGGTGATCCACTTTCGCGCGCTCGGAGGCTACCCGCGCGAACTCTCAGCGCGGCCTCAGGCGGACGCCAGTTTGCCTTCAGCCGCGCCCGCCAAGGTGTAGGCAGCACAACGCGGAGGTGGCTCGACATGGAAGGCGTCATCGCGGCGGTACAGCCATTCCTCGGGCCTGCCGTCTTCATCGCGCTGATGTTCCTCATGCATGGCATGCACGGCGGCCATGGCTCGCACGGCGGGCACGGCTCGCACGACCAGGCCGCAGGCCAGGGCCGCGGTGCGCAGCCGCGATCCGGCGGGTGCGAGTCTGGATCGCCGAATGATGAGGAGACAACGACAGAGGAGACAAGAACGGAGCGTGAAACTCCTGTAGCGGGCGGGCACCAGCATGGCTAGCGCGCGCACGCTCCCGGCTACGCTCACGCTCGAGCTCTCAGAGCTCGACTGCGCATCGGAGGCGCAGAGCCTCGAGCGCATCCTGCGGCCTGCCGCGGGCGGGCGGCGGATCGCGGTGAATCCGGTCACCGACCGCGTGACGATCGACGGGGATCTGGCGGACCTCGACCTCCTCGCGCTCACGGCGCTCGTCCGTGACGCGGGCGCGAAGATCGTCCGCGTCGACGTGGATCTTCACGCGGACGGGGAAGCTGAAGCCTTCGCCCGCACCGCACGCGACATCGCGCCCGCCGTCGCGAGCGTGCGAGTCGATCCCGCGCGCAGCGAGATGCACATCGAGACCCTCGGCGACACCGCGAGCGTCGCGGCTCTCGTGCGCGTCCTGCGCGGCCCGGCCGTCGAACAGGAACGAGCGGGGGCGGACCCGGGGACGAGCGAGAGCGAGCGCGAGTACCGCCGGCTCATGCGCAAGTGGTGGTTCGCCGCCGCTGTCGGCGTTCCGACGATGGTGCTCTCGTACCCGTGGCTGTTCCCGGTCCTGCGCGACCTCTTCCCGCGCGGCAGCGAGGCGCTGCACCACCTGTGGCTGGCGATGGGATTCGCGAGCCTGGCGGTGCTCTTCTATTCGGGCAGCCAGTTCTTCGTCGGTCTCGCCGAGAGCGTGAAGCACCGCTCCGCGACGATGCACACGCTCATCGCCATCGGCACGGGGACGGCGTGGCTGTACTCGACGGTCGCGCTGCTCGCGCCGCAGCTCTTCCCGTCCGACGCGTTCACCGACGTGTACTACGACGTAACGGTCGTGGTGACCGCGCTCGTCGTCCTTGGGATGGCCATGGAGATCAAGGCCCGCGGGCGCACGAGCGAGGCCATCAAGAAGCTCATCGGCCTGCAGCCCCGGAATGCGCGGGTGATCCGCGACGGCGTCGAGTCGACCGTGCCGGTCGCCGACGTGCGCGTCGGCGAGCTCGTCGTCGTGCGTCCGGGCGAGCGCATCCCGCTCGACGGTGAGATCGTCTCGGGCGCGTCGGCGATCGACGAATCGATGATCACCGGCGAGTCGATCCCGGTCGACAAGGCCACCGGCGACGAGGTCATCGGGGCGACGATGAACACGCACGGCTCGTTCACGATGAGGGTTACGAAGATCGGCGGCGACACCGCCCTGGCGAACATCGTGCGGCTCGTCCAGGACGCCCAGGCCACCAAGGTCCCGATCCAGCGGATCGTCGACCGGGTAAGCGCGTACTTCACGCCGATCGTGGTCATGCTCGCGCTCGCCGGCTTCGTCATCTGGTACGACCTCGGCCCGGCCCCGACCTTCGCGTACGCGACCATCGTCATGGTCACCACGCTGATCATCGCCTGCCCCTGCGCGCTCGGGATGGCGACGCCCATGTCGCTCACCACCGGGATCGGCAAGGCCGCCGAGCACGGTGTGCTCATCCGCTCGGGCGAGGCGCTCCAGGGAGCGCAGCGCCTGCAGACGATCGTGCTCGACAAGACCGGCACGATCACCAAGGGCGAGCCCGCGCTCACGGACGTCGTCGCGTTGGCGCCCACCACCGAGGACGAGCTGCTCCAGCTCGTCGCGAGCGCCGAGCACGGCTCGGAGCACCCGCTCGGCGCGGCTATCGTTCGCGGCGCGATCGAACGCGGGATCCAGCTCAGACCGGTCAGTGGCTTCGGTGCGGTCGTCGGCGGGGGGATCGTCGCCAGCGTCGACGGGCACGAGGTGCGCGTGGGGAACGAAAGGTTTCTCCGTGCGGCAGGCAGCGAGCTCGACGGCCTCCCAGCGCCCTTCGCCGTGCTCGCCGAGGACGGCAAGACGCCGATGTACGTGAGCGTCGACGGCAAGGCCGCGGGCCTCGTGGCCGTGGCCGACACCGTGAAAGAGGACTCGATCCGCGCGATCCGCCGGCTGCGCGAGCTGGGCCTCGAGGTCGTCATGCTCACCGGCGACAACGTTCGCACGGCCAAGGCGATCGCGCGGCAGGTCGGAGTCACCAGCGTGCGCGCCGAGGTGCTTCCCGGCGACAAGGCCACCGAAGTGCGCAAGCTGCAGCTTCAGGGCAAGCGCGTCGGGATGGTCGGCGACGGGACCAACGACGCGCCTGCGCTGACGCAGGCCGATGTCGGCTTCGCCATCGGCACCGGGACCGATGTGGCCATCGAGGCCGCGGATGTCACGCTGATCGGCGGCAGCCTGAAGGGGGTCGTGCTCGCGATCGAGGTCTCGCGCGCCACGATGCGCAACGTCTACCAGAATCTCTTCGGCGCCTTCGTCTACAACTCGCTCGGCCTGCCCGTCGCGCTCGGCGTGCTCTACCCCTTCCTCGGCATCCTGCTCTCGCCGATCCTCGCCGCCGCGGCCATGAGCTTCAGCTCGGTCACGGTGATCACGAACGCGAACCGCCTGCGGAACTTCAGGTCACGGGAGGCGCGGGCGTGATCCGTCTGCCCGCGGAGCCCGACGAGGTTGGCCGCCTCCGGCGCCGCCAGCTCCTGCGCATCGGCTTCCTCACCGGGGTTGTCCTCGCCGCCCTCGAGCTCGTGGGAATCCTTCCCGCTTTCGCGCGCGTGCTGAAGATCGAAGGCCTCGGCGCGAAAGTTCCGGCGGGAAAGAAGGACGACATCCTCGCGCAGTTCGCCAAGACCAACGACGAGCCGATCCTCAACCAGCAGGGCCGTTTCTTCCTGTTGCACGCGCCGGGAGGTATCGCCGCGGCGTACCGCAAGTGCACGCACCTCGGCTGCGCGGTCCCCTGGAACACGGCCGAGGACCAGTTCCACTGCCCCTGCCATGGCTCCCTCTACGACAAGAAGACGGCGCTGAAGAAGGGCGGGCCCGCGCCGCGCGGCCTCGACCTCTTCCACATCGCAGACCTGAACGGCACGCTCGTCGTCGACACCAATCCGCTGCATCTCATGCGGCGCGACGACAACGAGTGGCACCCCGAACAGCTGGAGGTACCCGCATGACCCTCGACCAGATCCTCGTCACCGCGATCGGCGCGCTCGCGATCGCCGGCGTCGCGGCGTTCTTCCTGCTTCCCAAGAGCAGCGAGACGCGCGCCATCCTCGGCTCATCGGGCTTCCAGGAGGCGATGATCCTGGTGAAGGGCGGCTACACGCCCGACCTCATCGTCGCCGACGCGGGGGCGCCCATCCGCCTCACCTTCCTGCGTGAGGAATCGGGCGCGTGCTCCGAGCGCGTCGTCTTCGCCGACTTCCACAAGAGCGCGGAGCTTCCCGAAGGCCAGCAGGTCTCGATCGATCTGCCTGCGGCCAAGGCGGGCGAGTACTTGTTCCAGTGCGGCATGGGCATGCTGCGCGGGAAGCTCGTCGTGCGATGAGGCCCTGCGCCTGCCGCGAGCCGCACCCGCTCAAGCGGGTGGTGCTCACCGGTGGCCCCGGCGCGGGAAAGACCGCCGTGCTCGAGCTGATCCGCCACGGCGTGTGCGAGCACGTCGCCGTGCTGCCCGAATCGGCCGGCATCGTCTTTGGCGGCGGCTTCCCGCGCACCGAGAACGCCTCGGTACGTCGGGCGGGGCAGCGGGCGATCTTCTTCGTGCAACGTGAGCTCGAGGCTGCTGCCGAGAGCACCAATCCGGCGATCGTTCTGTGTGACCGCGGCACCGTCGACGGTGCCGCCTACTGGCCGGGGCCCGACACGCTCTGGTCCTCGGTCGGCGTCGTGCGTCTGGACGAGCTGGCGCGCTACGACGCCGTCATCCATCTGCGCACGCCATCAGCGAGTCAGGGCTATCGGCCCGCCAACCCGATGCGCATCGAGTCCGCCGAGGACGCACGGCGTATCGACGAGCGCATCGCGCTCGAATGGGACGGCCACCCGCGCGTACTCGTCGTCGAGGCGACCGACGACTTCGTCGTGAAGGCGCACCTCGCGATCGAGCTCGTGCGCGCCGAGCTTCCGGCGTGCTGCCGCAGGCATCCCGTGCGCGTCGCCCGAGAACGAACCGGGTCCCGGATCGAGCCCGCGACATCCGAGGCGCGCAGATGATCGATGTCTCGCCGTTGGATCTGTTGGCTCGCGCCTGCCGCGCTCGCGCTGTACGCGCGCGGCCTGAACGGAGGGTGGACATGCCCGCACGCAGGCTCGCTCTCGGCATCGCGCTCGCGTTGCTCGCGGGCGCGTGTTCCGCGCCGGCCCTCTCCGCTCCCGCGCCATCGGCATCGACCGCGGTCGTTCAGGAGAGCGATGCCGGCCTGGGTGAGCAGAGCAGCGAGGCCGGGTCGGTGACCGTGGTCGTGAGCTGGCTGAGCGCCGGCGTGCCGACAGCGCGCGTGGCGATGGACACGCACTCGGTCGATCTCGATCGCTTCGATCTCAAGGACCTCGCGCGCGTTCGGCTCGACGGCGGCGCCTGGGTCGCACCGAGCGCGTGGGACGCGCCTGCAGGCGGGCATCACCGCTCCGGCACGCTCGCCTTCGCATCGCTCAGTCGGTTCGCCTTCGACGCCGCGAAGCTCGTCGAGCTGGAGATCCGCGACGTCGTCTCTCCCTCCCGCCTGCTGCGATGGGAGCGTCCGCGATGACAAGGCGCGCGGCGCTCTCCATCGCGGCTGGCATCGTTGGCGCGCTCGCACTCGTCGGGCTGTACCTCGGCCTCGTGACGTGGGCGCAGGGGCCCGAGCACGCGCTCGAGCTCCTCTGGGGCGACCGCCTTTTCGTAGGGCTCATCAGCGCCGGCTTCGGGACGCAGGTCGGTCTCTTCAGCTATCTGCGGCTGCTCCAGCGCGCGATGCGGCGTGAATCCGTGGCGCTCGCCGGCGCGGGGACGGCGACCTCGAGCGTCTCGATGGTAGCGTGCTGCGCGCACCACGTGGCGGACGTGCTGCCGATCGTCGGGCTCTCCGGTCTTGCGGTGTTCCTGGTGGAGTTCCGCACGCCGCTCATGCTCCTCGGCATCGCGACGAACCTCGTCGGTATCGTCGTCATGCTGCGGCAGCTGCGGCGGGTCCGCAGCGGGTACCACGTCGTCTCGCGCCGCGGCGCGGTGGCGGTGTAGCGGTGCTGCAAGTCGGCACGTACCGTACGGTGCAGGGCGAGCTTCTGCACTACCGCGTCGATGCGACCGGCAAGGTGCGCTGCGAGATCGAGGGCACCGACGGCTCGCTGCGCGCGGGCTGCGAAGTGTGCGACTGCGACGTGCTTCTCTCGGACGATCCCGACTGGCCCTGGCGCGATCCGCGCGGGACGCCGTCGCTCGTGTTCGTGGACTAGCGAGATGGCCACGAGTACGCCACCTCGGACGTTGATCCATCGTATGGACGCGCTGGCAGCGCGTCGGATCGTCGTGCGCCTGCGGGCGCGCTGGGACGACTGCGACGCGCTCGGCCACGTGAACAACGCGACGTACCTGTCGCTCGCCCGCGCCGCGACCGACGAGGGTCTCGCCGCGCTCGGCGCGCGCGACGTGCTCGCGGGCGCCCGACTCGCCGAGGCGGAGCTGGCGTACCGCGAGCCGGTGCGCGCGGGCGACGCGATCGACATCCGGCTTCAGGTGAAGGATTTGGATCTGGCGACGCTCGCGCTGACATACGACTTCGAGGTAGGCGGGCGCGCCTGCGCGTATGGGACCGCGCGCTGGCTGAGGGGCGGGGAGCCCCTCGTGGCGGCGCTTGACGCGCCGGAGCGCGACGCCGGAGGCGCGCCGTTCGTCACGTGGCATCGCGTGCGTAGCTACGAGGTGGGCATGAACGGGGAAGAAAAGCCAGCCGCGATCCTGCAATGGCTCGAGCACGCGGTCTTCCTCGCGGCCGAGAGCGTCGGCTGGACGCGCGAGCGCATGCGCGATGCGAACTTCGTCACGCTGCAGGCCGGCCATCACCTCTCACTCGGCGCCCCGGCGCGCGCGGGCGATGAGCTGCGTATCGAGAGCCGGCTCATCGACGTGCGCCGCGTGTCGGGGATCTGGCGTCACGAAGTTCGCCGCTCCGACGGCGAGATCGTCGCCCTGGATGACTCCCGCGGCGCGTTCCTCGACCTCGAGGGCACCGTTCGTGCGGCGCCGCAAGGCCTGTTGCACGCGCTCCTCGCGGGTCCCGGCGCTGCCGGAGGCGTCGCGTGACCGAGAGCGTGGTGACGGTCGGGTACGACGAGACGCGGATCGGCCGCCAGCTGATCTGCCGGCCGCACGACGCGCTCACGCTCGCCGAGTGGGTCCGCCGGCTCGAGGCGGCCCGGGAGAACGCGTGCTCGTTGGTCGGCGACGAGGTCTATCGGGCCTGGCGCCGCTACATGGCCGGGTCGCGCGTCGGCTTCGACGCGTCTGCGGCGTCGCGTGCGCTGGGGCCGTGGAGGTGAGCGCGCCGACGGTCCTGGTGGTGGGTGCCGGCCCGGCTGGCAGCGCGACCGCGCGCCTGCTCGCGGAGCGCGGGGCACGGGTCACGCTCGTCGAAGCGCGCCGCCTGCCGCGGCCGAAGGTCTGCGGCGGTGGCCTCACACCAAAGGCGCAGCGGCTCCTCCCGCCGAGCGCGCTCGCGACGATCGAGAGGCGCGTCGAGGCCGTCGAGCTTCGGGGCGGGCACGTGCCGCCGTTCCGCCTGACGCGTCGCGAAGCGGCCGTCGCGATGGTCGAGCGCGCGTCGTTCGACCTCGCGCTCGTGGAGGCCGCGGCCGCGGCGGGTGTCGAGGTCCGCGATGGCGAGCGGGTGCTCGATGCGGGCGAGGACGAGACCGGCGTGTGGCTCGTGACCGACCGACACGGACTTCACGCCGACGTGCTCGTCGCGGCCGACGGCGAGCCGAGCCGGACAGCTCGCCGGCTCGGCCTCGCGAGCGCCGCTGCGCAGCTCGCCCTCGCCCTCGAGGTCGACGTGCCGTTCTCGGCCGCCGTGCCACAAGGTACGGCGGTCGTGTCGTACACCGTCCCCGGCGGATACGCCTGGTACTTCCCGAAGCGGGGCCACGCAAACATGGGTGTGGCGAGCGCGCGGCCCGTCCGGCAGCGCATGCTGCACGACGACCTCGTGCGCTTCGCCGCGACCCTCGGGATCGATGTCGACGGCCCTCGCGTCCGCGGCCACTGGCTTGCCATCGGCCTGCGCCGCGGCGCGATGGCGAGCCGCCGCGTCATGTTGGTGGGCGACGCGGCCGCGACGGCCGACCCACTGTTCGGAGAGGGCATCGCCTACGCGCTGCACTCCGCGGACATCGCGGCGGCGACGATCGAGGACTGGGCCGCCGGTCGCGCTCTCGATCTCCGCCCGTATGATGCGCACCTTCGGGCGTCGCTTGGTCCGGCCTTCGATCGCCTCGCGTGGATCGCGCGCGCCGTCGACCGGTCCGCGAGCGCGGTGCTCGTCGCGCTTCGGGCGAGCGAGGCGGCGCGCGAGATCGCTGTCGATGCGGTCGCCGGCCGCCGATCGCCGTTCGCGCTGCGCGCTGCATGAGCCCGCTCGGGGATGGAGCGGAGGGAGGAACAGGATGTCCGGGATCGACATGAACAGCTTCCTGCTCGGCGCGGCGGTCGTGCTGGTGGTGTTCCTGGCGATCGACCTGCTGGTCGCGGGTGGGGGGATGACCGGCGGCATGATGGGCGGCGTTGCCGGCATGATGGGTACGCCCTGGGGCTGGCTCGTGCTCGTCCTGCTGGCCGCGGCGCTGTTCGTCGCGCTTGCGGGACGATGAGGCCGACGCACTGATATGAGCTCATCCGGCGCGTCTTCGCCGCGGTCGCCGCGATCGGCGACGAGGTGCCGGTCGTGTACCTCGAGGACTACGACGTGGCGCTCGCGAAGCTGCTCGCCGCGGGCACCGACCTGTGGCTCAACACGCCCACGCAAGCCGCTCTTCCACCGCGAGCCGCTCGGCTTCGCCGGGGTGATGCGCGCGGCCATCGCGCACAACGGCTCGTTCTTCGACGCGCAGCGTATGGTGTCGCAGTACCTGGACAACGCGTACGTGGCACCCAATGGCGTATCGGGAGGGGGGGCGCACGCGCGTGCCTGACTACAACCTGAGCTACGTCTATGTGTTCGCTTTCTTCGTGGTCGGCGCGGGTCTCGTCTCGATGATGATGATGATGTCGCACATGATCGCGCCGAAGAAGCCCACGCGCGAGAAGCTCACGACCTACGAGTCGGGCGAGGAGCCGGTCGGCCAGGCCTGGGGCAGGTACCCGACCCACTTCTACATCTTCGCGCTCATCTTCGTGGTATTCGACGTGGAGGTGATCTTCCTCTTCCCCTGGGCGGTGCTGCTGCGGGAACTCGGCTGGCGCGGGTTCGTGGAGATCGTGATCTTCATCGGCATCCTCGTCGTCGGCCTCTTCTACGCGTGGAAGAAGGGCGCGCTCTCCTGGTATTGACGCAGAACGCAGGCTGACGCGGGAACGCGGCGCCTTCGCGATGGTCGAGCGTTGACGGTAGACGCGCTACTCGATGCGTATGCGCTCACGACGGCGGTGATCTTCGTCACGATCAGGCCGCTCGATCCAGCGATCGAGCACCGTGCGGATCGCCCGCAGCTGCTCGCGCTGCGCCTCGCGCAGGTGACCGCGCGCTTCCGGCGGGAGGAGCGTGTCGAGGAGCCGGCGCAGGCCGCGCGGGCCGTTTCCGTGTGCCTCGACCATCGCAAGACGACGCTCGAGCGCGGCTACACGCTCTGCGAGGGTGCTCAGCTCGTCGTGCACAGGCGTCTCATGCCCTCACTATCGCTCACGTTCTCACCGCGTCCTGACGGGCGGCTGGGACATGGCTGAGCCATGTCTGAGAAATCGTGGCTTACTCACGGGCGGATCTCTTTTACGGCGTGGCTCACGGTCGGGGTCGAGCGTACGTCGGCGAATCTGCGCGTCGCCCCGCGGTGTGGCCCGCAACTAGCGAGCTTGCTCGCCGGGAGCCGCGGCCTCGGGCCAGGTGTCCCAGCGCCGTAATACGTCCGCCCATGCGGGGAATTCCTCCTCCACCACATCGCGGCGGATCCGCCCGGTGATCATCGCCGTGATGCCTGGCCAGTTGCGGGGCACGAGAACGATTGCGGCGACATGCAGTCCCACGACGACGAGGGTGAGCCAGGCCGTGAGGTCGTGCAGCCAGGTGGCCCAGAGGTACGCGTCCGAGGGGACCGCGTAGAAGTAGCGAGCAGCCTTCACCAGTCCGGTGCCGACGACGATGACCGTCAAGATCGCGAGGGGCGTGAAGGAGAGAACCTTCTCCGCCGCAAGGAACTTGGCCTCGCGCATCAGCGGTCGGACGCCGAACGTCGCCAAGGCGCGCTGCCATGGACCCTGCCAGCTCCTGGGCCATCGCAGGCCGAGCACGCCGGACTGGCCGTAGACGCCGAGATAGCCGAAGAGGCGAGCGACGGCCGGCCCGATGTCCCGCCACACCGGGAGCAGGCTCACGCTTCCGCGCATTCGGTACGCCACCACCCACGCGATCGCAGCCACGAGGATCAGTCCCGCGCCAACGAAGTGTCCCACGTACAGGATCGGGAGCTGTTCGCGGGTCGCGTTGAACCCGAGCCAGCGCAACACGAGCGCGCCGGTCCCGAACGCGAGCACGTAGCCGAGCGCGACGGACCAGTGCGCCAGGCGCTCGAACAGGCTGTAGCGGACCACCCACTCGCTCCATCGGTCACGCGTCATAGGCAGCACACGTGCGAGCACGAGCCCCAAAGCGGCACCGACCGCGGTGAGGAACAGCAGCGCACGGGAGCCATCGACGCTGAGTGGGAAGAGGGATCGGTCGGTGTTCCAGGCGACGGCCGGGGTGCCCGCGATGAGCAGCCACACCGCGCCGCCGACCGCGAGCAGCAGGAGGACTGCATCGGACAGGACCGCGAAAGGGTGGGCCTTGATCGCCGGCTTCGTGCGCGCAGGCACGGTCGCTGTGGTCATGTCAGCACCTTCCACTGCTCAGGCGTCGAGCGCTTCAGCTCGAGCGCGAGGTGGTCAGACTTCACGTAGCCCGTGCGGATCGCCACGTTGACCGGGCAGCGCTCGACGCAGATCGGTCCGCCCTCACGGCCGACGCACAGGTCGCACTTGTTGTAGACGTTCTTCGCCGGGTCGTGGAGCACACGCTTGCTCGAGATCGGCTGCGCTCCGCGCACCTGCGTGCCTTCGAATGTGACCGGGCAGTCGACCTCGCACTTGCCGCAGTCGATGCAGGCCTTTTCGTTGATGTAGCGGTTGCCCGTTTCGGGATCGATGTGCAGCGCGTTCGTCGGGCAGTTGGGCAGACACCACGGGGTGGGGCACATCCGGCACGTCTCGGGAGTGAACCCGCCGCGCGAGGCGCCGACGAACTGCGCGACCGACGCCTGGAGCTTCACCTGTGGCGTACGCATCACGCGGATGCGTTGTACCGCCGAGCGTCCGACCGACGCATGCCAGCTCGAGCAGTTGACCTCGCATGCGAGGCAGCCTATGCACAGCTCGGGGTCGGCGACCACCACCTGGCGGGAGAGGGGATCCTGCGCGTACACCGCCGTCGCAGCGCGGCCGAGCGCGCCTGCGGCCACCGCGGCGGTACCGAGCGTGGCGATGCCGGCGAGAACGACGCTACGCCGGGAGACTTGCGTCCCGTCCCGACCGGCATCATCTGCCACGGGAAGGACCGGCTGCTGCTCTTCTTGATCGGACATGTGCGTCTCCTTCCCTCGGCGCGCTACGCCGCGAGTCTCGAGAGCGCCTGCCGCACGAGGCCACGCGCGAGCAGGACCTTGTAGCTGTTCCGGGCCAGCGGCAGTGCGCCGTCGACGGACAGGTTCGCGGCCTGCGCGATCGTCTCGGGTTGCAGCCGTTTCCCGCGCAGAAACTCTTCGGCCTTGAGGGCGCGATGTGGAGTGAGCGCGACGCCGCCCAGCGAGATGGTCACGCGTTGCAGGACCTGAGATCCCTCCGCGAGAGTCGCCACCGAGGCGCGCGCGAAATCGATCGAGCGGCGCGGTGCCGCCTTGAGGAACACGCTCGGCTGACCGGCGACGCTCGCCGGCACACGCACCTCCGCCACGAGCTCGTTCGGCGCGAGGATGTTCTCACGCATGATGTCGACCTCGGGGCCCGTGAAGAACTCGGTGACCGGAACGACGCGCTGACCTTTTGGGCCGGCGACGACGATGTCGGCACCGAGCGCGCTCAGTGCGATGGCGGTGTCCGAGGGATGGACGGCGAAGCACGCGGCGACATCGAACGTCGCGTGGATCGAGCTGTCGCCGAAGACAGCGTAGCAGTAGTCGCCTCCGCGCTTGTAGCAGCGCGTGGCGATGGGCTGGCGGAAGTACCAGCAGCGCGGGCGTTGGCAGAGATTCCCGGCGAGCGTCGCGGTGTTACGGATCTGCGGCGAGGCGACCGCGCGCGCGGCCTGCGCGAGCGCCGTATACCGCTTGTTCACCGTCTCGCTCTCGGCGATCTCGCGCAGCGTCGTGGTCGCACCGATCCGCAGGGCGTCCCCGTCCTCCTTGATGTACTCGAGACCGGCGATGCGCTTGAGGCTCACGACGCGCGCCGGCTCGACCAACGCATCCTTCATCATCTCGGTGAGGTCGGTCCCGCCTCCGATCGGTCGCGCATCAGGGCCGAGAAGACCGACCGCCTCCTCCAAGCTCTTGGGGACCACGTACTCGAAGCGGTTCACCTACGCGCCTCCCCGCTGGCTCATGCCGGACGCAGCCCTTTTTGCTCGATGGCCTTCAGCAGCCGCGCCCGGTCGAGCGGCAGCTCGAAGAAGCGGACACCGATCGCGTTGTAGATGGCGTTCGCGATGCTCGCCACCGGCGCGGTGCAGGCCGGCTCGCCGATGCCCTTGGCGCCGAACGGCCCGATCTTGTCGGCCTGTTCCACGAAGATCGCCCGTGTCCGGAGCGGCACCTCGAGCGAGGTCGGCATCGCGTAGTTCTCCCAGTCGCTCCCGATGGGGAAGCCGAGGACCGGATCGAGGCGCAGCTCCTCGTACAGGCTGAAGCCGAAGCCGAACATGAGCCCTCCGTCGAACTGCTGCTCGATGCCGAGCCGGTTGATCACCTTGCCGACATCGTGGGCGGCGAGGTAGTCGAGGACGGTCACCTCGCCGGTGTCGAGGTCGACCTCGAGCTCGGTGAAGGTCGCGCCGAAGGTCCGCTGGGCCCACCCCGGCGGCGTGACCGCGGTCGCCGCCCCGATGACGACGTTGGGGATCGTGCCCATCACGTCCTTGAAGGACGCGCGCTTGGACGGATCGGCCCTGAGGAAGACGAAGCTCCCGGCCGAGTCCAGCTCGTCGATCTTCGTTGCCGGTACGAGCGGAGGCTGGTTTCCGCTGCGCGGCGCCATCGCGAGCTTGAAGAGCTGCTCTTTCGCGTCGCGCGCCGCGAGCAGCATGCCCATGCCGCCGCTCTTCGTCTGCCGGCTGGCCGCGGTGACCCCCGTCTCGGAAGTGAACGCGCTATCGGTGCCGTAGACCTGGCAGTCCTGCAGGCGGGCCCCGAGCTCCTCGGCCGCGATCATCATCATCGCGGTCTCCTGTCCCCCGCCGATCTCCTGCGCGCCGGTGACGACCGAGACCGAGCCGTCGCGCTCGATCTTCACGATCCCCGACATCGCTCCCGACTGACTCCCCTTCGCGCTCGCGAAGACGCCCATGCCGACCCCGTGGGCCTTGTTCCCGTTGATGCGCGCCGCGGGCTTGTGCCACTTCGTCTTCCACCCGAACGCCTCGGCGCCGCGCTCGATGCATTCCCGCACCCCGTTGCTCGTCCACGGCAGGTTGTTGAGCGGCGAACGCTCGCCGGTGACGTTCTTGAGCCGGAGCTCCACCGGGTCCATGCCCAGCCGCTCGGCAAGGATGTCCATGTGCGTCTCGAGCGACCACACCCCGACCGACTCGTTGATGTCGCGCATCGGAGCCGTCTTGAAGCGGTTGGTCACCATGTCGTTCAGCTGGAAGCGCGCGCTGCCGTACTGATACAGGGTCTGCTGGCTCTCCTGGGCGTTCTGGGCCGAGGCCGTCCAGCCGCTCCAGCCGCCCTGATCGCTGTACGTGCGCACGTCGAGCGCGGTGAGCGTGCCGTCGCGCTTCACTCCGGCCTTCAGGTAGACGACGTTGGCGGCCTTGTGGGTGGCGCTGGTGAACTGCTCGGGCCGCCGGTAGTAGAGCTTGACCGGCCTGCCCGTCGCCTTCGCGAGGATGGCGGTGAGGTAGTGGTAGCGGTCAGCCGAGGTCTTGTTGCCGAAGCCTCCGCCCATGTGCGGCGAGAGCACCCGGACCTTGCTGATGGGGACTCCCAGCCCCTGCGCAAGGCCGCTGCGCATGCCGTGGGTGTACTGGCTGGCGCTCCAGAGAGTGAGCTGATCGTCCGCGTCCCACATGGCCACCGCGTCCCTGGGTTCCAGCTCACCGTGCTGGAGCGTCGGCACCTCGTACCGCTGCTCGAGGCTGAGCTGCGCCTGGGCGAAGCCCGCGTCCACGTCGCCGACGCGGATGGTCCTGCTGGCCGGGCCGAAGTTCCCGCCTTCGAAGGTCCGGGGCGCCGTCTCCTTGGCAGCCTCTTCCGGGTTGCCGAAGAAGGCCGGCAGGACCTCGTAATCAACCTCGATGAGCTTGACAGCGTTGCGTGCCGTTTGGACGTCATCCGCCGCCACCGCGGCGACCTCGTCGCCTACCCAGAACACCTCGTCCTGGAGGATGTAGCGATTCGGGCGCTGACTCAGCAGCACCTTCGGCGCGTAGTCGTACACATTCTTGTAGCTGATGACCGCTCGTACGCCCGGCAGCGCTTCGGCCTTCGCGGTCGCGATCGACCGGATCCGCGCGTGCGGATGGGCGCTGTACAAGACGGCGGCGTGCAGCATGCCGTCGAGCGCGATGTCGTGCGTGAACAGCGCCGTGCCCTTCACGCGCGGGATGTCGTGGCCTCGCGGCACCCGGTTGCCGACCACGCTGAACGCGGCCTTCGGCTCGGTGAGGGGCGCCGCAGGGAAGCGCTCGCGGAGGTACGCGTCCACCGCTGCGGCCTCCTCGGGGATAGCGGCAGGGGACATCGCGTACACCAACATGAAGTCCGGATCCTTTAGCAGGCTCTCGGCGTCGATCTTGGTGTTCGGCATGGCCTCGTTACCTCACGCGCTCGCGGCCTTGAGGATGCCCTCGACGATCTTCGTGTAGCCCGTGCAACGGCACAGGTTGCCCGCGATGGCCTCGCGTGCTTCACGCTCCGAGGGGTGGGGATTGCGGTCGAGCAGGGCTCTCGCCGACATCAACATGCCCGGCGTGCAGAAGCCGCACTGCACCGCCCCCGCGTTCACGAAGGACTCCTGAAGCGGACTGAGCTCTTGGCCGGCGGCCGCAAGTCCCTCGACCGTGAGGATCTGCCTGCCGTCCGCCTCCGGGGCCAGCACGGTGCAGGAGAGCACGGCCAGTCCATCCAGAAGCACCGTGCAGCCGCCGCATTCGCCGCGGTCGCACGGGATCTTGGTGCCCGTTAGCCCGAGCTGGTCGCGCAAGAGCTCGGCGAGGGTCCAACGTGGCTCGGCTGCCACCTCGTAGCGCGAGCCATTGACCGTGAGCAGAATCGGCATGGTGCCTGGCGCAGCGGGCTGGGGTCCGACGCGCACGACCGGACTCGGCGTAGCAGGCGCCTGAACCCTGGCTCCAAGAGCCACCGGCACGCTCACGCCTGTCGCCGCGCCGGCGGCGCCGAGACCTACTCCTTTGATAAGTGCCCGCCGCGAGATGGTGCGAGGAGCGGACGTTCCGTGTCTCGGCGCCACGCTTGATCGCCTCCCTCGCTGGCCTCGCCGCGTTGGCATCGGCGCTCGCCTTGGCCAGCCCAGCATCGATGCGGGACGGACCTCGATCGCGGGGATGGCTGTAGCACTGTCATCTGAGAGCCGGCTGAAACGCACCTTCACGTCGTCTGAGAACCGAAGCGCGTCCATGCGCCGGCTGAGTACGTACGTGCGGCGGACAACGAAACGTGCTGTCTCAGAGCGCGAGCGCCGTCCCCTGAGCGCGGCGACGCCCTCGCGTTCGACCACGACGGCCTGGCGACCGCGCTCGCGCGGCTCGGCCTCACGATCACACCGCCGCAAGGTCGACGCGGGTCGTGCACCAGCCAGCGATCAGTCGCCGGAGTGCACGGACCGGCAGCTGACCAACTCCGCGGAGATACTGACCACGCACAGATGACCGAGCTGATCCCACTCCAGCCCGACCTCCTCGCCGCGCGGTGGCAGATGGCGCTCTCCCTGGGCTGGCACATCGTCGTCGCCTCGTTCGGGGTCGGCTTCCCCGCGCTGATCCTGGTCGCCGAGATGCTGGGTCTCAGGCGGGGAGACGACGTATACCTCGCCCTCGCCAGGCGCTGGGCCAAGGCGGCCGGAGTGCTGTTCGCGGTCGGCGCGGTGTCGGGCACGATCCTGTCGTTCGAGATGGGCATCCTCTGGCCGGGCCTCATCGGTACGTACGGCGAGGTCATCGGGATCCCGTTCGCGCTCGAGGGCGTCGCGTTCTTCATCGAGGCCATCTTCCTCGGCATCTATCTCTACGGCTGGGACCGCTTGCCGCCGCGCGCGCATCTCCTTTCCGGCGTGCCCATCCCGCTCGCGGGCATCGCCTCGGCGTGGTTCGTGGTCACGGCGAACGCGTGGATGAACCAGCCTGCGGGCTTTCGCCTCGTCGAGGGCCGAGTGGTCGATGTCGACCCGATCGCGGCGATGCTCAACCCCGCGACGGGCGTGCAAACGACACACATGATCGTCGCCGCGTTCATGGTGACGGGCTTCGGTGTCGCCAGCGTCTACGCGTGGGCGATGCTTCGCGGCCGCGGGGGCGCATACGAGCGGCGAGGCTTTCTCATCGCCTTCGTCGCGGCGGCTCTGCTCACGGCGCCGCAGATCGCGGTGGGTGATTGGGCCGCGCAGTTCCTCGCGGCATACCAACCCACCAAGCTCGCAGCGATCGAAGGACTCTACGAAAGCCAACGGCGAGCGCCACTCACGATCGGCGGTCTGCCCGTCGACGGAGAGATGCGGTACGGCATCCAGATACCTGGCGCTTTGTCGTGGCTCGCCTTCCGGGACGTCGACGCGCAGGTCCAGGGGCTCGACGCGGTCCGCCCCGAGGAGAGGCCACCGGTGCTGCCGGTCCACGTGGCGTTCCAGCTGATGGTCGCGATCGGCGTCGGGTTGCTGTCGCTTTCGGTCTGGCTCGCCTGGTCATGGTGGCGGAGGAGGGCGATCCCGACCTCGCGCCTGTTCCTCGCCGCGTGTGTCGCCGCCGGGCCGGCCGCTGTCGTCGCCCTCGAGGCCGGATGGATCGTGACCGAGGTCGGACGCCAGCCGTGGATCGTGTACCAGGTGATGCGGGTCGAGGAAGCCGTCACTGCGGCGCCCGGGATCAGGTACGGTTTCTACGCGCTCATCGTCCTGTACGCCGCATTGACGGTCGCGGCTGTGTTCGTCCTTGGCAGACTGGCCGCGGTCCCGCTCGCCGTCGCAGATGAGCTGACGCCACGGCTCCCAGCGCGCAGCGGATGACGGTCGCCGACGCGATCCTGATCGTGACGTTCGTCGGCTTGACGGCGTACGCGCTCTTTGGCGGCGCTGACTTCGGCGCCGGCTTTTGGGATCTCGTCGCACGCGCGGGCGAGCGTGGCACCGCTCAGCGGCGTCTCATCGAGGACACGATCGGTCCGGTGTGGGAAGCGAACCATGTGTGGCTCATCTTCGCGCTGGTCGTGGTCTGGACGGGCTTCCCGGCCGTCTTTGCCGCGGTCGCCTCGACGCTGTACATCCCGCTGACCCTCGCCGCCTTCGGGATCATCCTCCGCGGCTCGACGTTCGCGTTCCAAAAGGCGCTCCACGAGGCGCCGCTCGGCCGCACCTTCGCCCGGATCTTTGGTCTGAGCTCGATCCTCACGCCGTTCTTCCTTGGCGCGGTGGCCGGGGGCGTGGCCTCCGGTCGCGTGCCACCAGGCAACGCGTCCGGCGATGTCATGACCGCCTGGCTCAATCCGACCTCTACGCTGGCCGGCGCGCTGGCGACCGGCATCTGTGCCTACCTGGCCGCGGTGTACCTCACGGCGGATGCGCGCCGATCGGGCGACCTCGCACTCGCCGACGGCTTTCGCAGACGCGCTCTGCTCAGTGGCGTGGTCGTCGGCGCCATCGCGCTCGTCGGGATCGGCGTGCTCGCGGCGGATGCGCCGTATCTCGCGAGCGGGCTGTTCGGACGAGGACTGCCGCTGCTGGCCGCTTCGACGGTCGGAGGCGTGGGATCACTCGTCTTGCTCGTTGCGCGCCGGTATCGCTCCGCCAGAGTGACGGCCGCGCTCGCCGTTGCGGGCGTCCTGTGGGGATGGGCGGTCGCGCAGTACCCGTTCCTTCTCGTCGGTCATCTCACCGTGGCGGATGCGGCCGCTGGCCCAGCGACGCTTTCGGCCCTGCTGGTCACGCTCCTGGTCGGCGCGGTGCTGGTGCTGCCTTCACTGGCGTGGCTGTACCTGCTGTTCCAGCGCGGCGTCGGGCAGGCCGCGACGGGCCGGCGCTCGTAGCGGCGGCAGACCGGCTCACCCGCGAGAACGGGTCGCGATCTTGCTCCAGACTGGCAGCGTAGCCCTGCGCGGTGGAGCTGCCGCTACACCGAGGTCGGCGCGACATTCACCGAGGTCGCGTTCCGCGGTCGACCGTCGCTGTCTGCCTACATCTTCGCGATTATCTTCAACTCGACCGAGGTGCTCGAGCCGTCAGAGCTCCGCGCATGCCGCCTTCAGGCCGCCTTCGCATATCAAACCGTCTTCACCGGAGGAACATCCCGTGAGTGTGTCGAGCGCGCGCCCCCTGCTGCGTGGCTACCTCCACGCCGCGGCTGCGCTCATCGCCGCACTGGCTGGGACGTACCTCATTGTGCTGTCGAGCGCCGATCGGCCACGGCAGCTATCGATGCTCGTGTACGGCGCCGGCCTGACTCTGCTCTTCGCCGTCAGCGCCCTCTACCACCTGCACACCTGGGGGCAGGTCCGCGGGTCGATCCTGCGGCGGATCGATCACGCGAACATCTTCGTCCTGATCGCCGCGACCTACACCCCCCTCGCCTTCAACATGCTGTCCGGGTGGTGGCGGGTCGGCATCCTCGGCGCGGTGTGGGGCGCCGCCCTCGTCGGGGTTGGGGCCGCGATTGCCGGCGTGCAGCTCCGCCGCCGGACGCGTGCTGGGCTCTACGTGGCGATGGGCTGGATCGCGCTGGCGGCGCTCGGGCAGATCTGGGCCGTGCTCCCGTGGCCCGCCATCGGGCTCCTCGTCACCGGCGGCGTGCTGTACTCCGCGGGTGCGCTGCTCTACGCGCGCCGGTGGCCGGACCCCTGGCCGCGCGTCTTCGGGTATCACGAGGTCTTCCACCTCTTGACCATCGCGGCGGCGGCGGCGTTCTACGTCGTGATCCTCGTCTATGTCCTACCGGCCGCGCGCCGGTAGTGCTCGGAGTCCGTCCTGCCGGTGTACAAGCTGACCTGAGGCGAGCGCACGTTTCCGCGATCCGTACGGACGCGCGCCGAAGCTCGCCAAGCGCTTGGCTATGCCAGGGCCGCCATGCGGTAAATGGCACGGATGCGCGGTTCGGAAATCCGTGGGCTGATGCGTGCCATCACTGAACCCTTCCTTCCCGTTTGCTCGTGGTCATCGCTGGCCGTCGCGTCCTGGCGTCATAGGGGCGCGGGAGCGGAATGGGTCGACCTCCGACTGCCGGCCGAGGCTCTCCGCGCCCCTTGCGCTCGTGCGCCGCCGGGTCTCCGGCCCGACGGTCACGCTCAGCGGTGGACTTCGGCCATGCGGCCGGCAGCTTCTCCTTGCGGCGCGACGAGGCGCGTCAGCCAGACGAGCACAGCGCTCGCGTACAGCGCGTAGAGCGCGAGCTCGAGCGAGCCGAGGAACCAGCTCCCGATGGAGAGGTCGGACACGCCCGGGAGCCACGGTGCCCACGCCTTGTACATCGCGAGACCCGAGAAGATGCCGTCGGCCGCGAGGCAGATCGTGTACGTCAGCACCGCGAAGCCCCCGAGGACGAAGGCGACAGGCCAGAACCGAAGCTGATGCACCGTGCCACCTCCTTTCCGCTCCTCACGCTGCGCCCGCTCTCTGAGACGGCTCTTGCGTGCGGCTGTGCCGGGACTGAGAAGAGACGGCTACGCGACGCGCGCGGACTTCACGCGGGCGATCACCGCTTTGATGAGTCGCTCCGTCTCAGCCTCGTCGTGCCCAAACTCCTCGAGGTACGCCTCGAGGGCCTCGTCGACGATGCGCAGCTCCTGGTCGGTGAGCTCGATGGTGTACACGTGTACCTCCTCACCGCGACGGCTGGCTCAGGATCGCGCGCGACCGGGCGAGCTTCGGGATGAACCGCGGCGTGTGCGAGGCATAGGCGTCCCACTCAGCCCCGAAGGCGGTGCGGACCTCGCGCTCCTCCCCGATGGCCAGACGGCGGTATGCGAAGACGAGGATCGGGAACATGAGCAAGGTCGGGATCGTCGGCCACTGCAGCAGGAATCCGATCATGACGAGCAGGAACCCCGCGTACTGCGGGTGGCGCACCCTGGCGTATGGACCGCTGACCGCGAGGCGGCCGCCGCGCTGGGCCTGGTAGAGGGCGTTCCACGCGGATGAGATGAGCCAGAACCCGCCCCCGATGAACACGTAGCTCAGCAGGTGGAACGGGCTGAGATGCGGATCCCAGGTCCAGCCGATGAGGTCGTTCCAGAGATGTCCACCGCCGTGGGTGAGCGTGAGCCCGGGGAACCGGCTCCCGAGCCAGCCCGAAAGGAAGTAGATCGTGAGCGGGAACCCGTACATCTCCGTGAAGAGCGCCACCGTGAACGCCGAGAACGCGCCCATCGCGCGCCAGTCGCGCGTCGTCTTCGGCTTGAAGAAGCTGAGGCCGAACATGATAAAGATCGCCGAATTGATCGCGACGAGGAGCCAGAGACCGTAGCCGTAGTCGTCCATCTTCAGGAACCCCGGCCAGTCGAACAGTCGGAAGAGACAGTCCACATTTGTCACCAACCTCATCCTCGTTGCTAGACCCATGCGCTGAGCCCTGCCTGAGCGCGGGCGGAGAGCGCCCTGAGTCTTCGAGCTGCTTGCCCACGTGCCGCCGGCTGCCCAGTAACCGCTGTGCGTCACGGACCTACTATGTTTCGTAGTGGATACATGCCCTGCTATCGCGGTCGCTGACGCTCGATGAGATCCGCGGTCAGCCGTCACGCCGTAGCACGACCAGCGACCACGCGGAACGGCGACACGCGCGCGGCCGGCGGATCCTGGGTCGACGGCCTCCTCCAGGAGATCCTCACCGCGACCTACTGGTTCGATCCGGGTGACGAAGGTGAGCCGTACTCCACAACGATCCGTTTCCGCGGCCGGCGGACGCGGGTCAACGGAAAGCCATCGACTCGCGACTCGTTCGTCAAGGACGAGACCATCGACGGGGTCATCCCCGGGAGCGGGCCGACAGCGGTGACGACCCGCGTCTCCGGCATCAATCCCGGCAGGTGGATCGTCACTGCCGAGCCGCTCGCGCGCGGGAGCGTGCGCGCAAAGCCACGGCCTACCGGCGGCGTGGAAGGCCTCCAGCGCCCGTGGCCGTGGGTATCGGTCCGACCGACCGACGCAACGCTGCTGAAGACCGCCGTCGCGCCGCTCGCCAGGGTCCCCGGCGTCATTCCCGGCGCGTATACGGCTCTGGTCGCGCTGGGGATGTTGGTCGGACTCGCGACACTCCTCGCGATCGTCGGCTCGGTCGGCATCACGCAGGGCCCCGTGCTCGTGGCCTCCCTCACCGCGTTGTTCGTGGGCTTGATCGGTGGGAAGTCCCTGTACGTCGCGCAGCAGCGAGGAAAGCGTTTCGAGGGTTGGTGCATCCAGGGGTTCGTCGTCGGCACGGCGGTGGCCGGGACCGTCGCCCTCCTGTTCTTGCGGCTACCCGTTGGAGTCGTACTCAATGCCTCCGCACCGGCGCTGTTCCTGGGCATCGCCGTGGGCAGGCCCGGGTGCTTCGTGGCGGGCTGCTGCGGCGGACGGCCCACCGCGGCGCGCTGGGCGCTGTGGTGCTCCGATCAACGGATCGGCACGCGACGCATCCCGACCCAGCTGATCGAGTCGCTCCTCGCGCTCGTCATCGGAGCTGCGACGTTGTTCCTGTTCCTCCAGGTACGACCGCTCCTACCGGGCGCGCTGTTCGTTGGTGCGGTCGCCGCGTACGCCCTCGGCAGGCAGTTCATCCTTCCGTTGCGCTCGGACCCTCGCCTTCGCTCGTCGACCGGGCGGCTCGTCACGGTCACGGTCGCCGCGCTCGTCCTCGGCGCTGACGTTCTTCTGTCGACGGCGATCTGATCCAATCGCGCGTCCGCCGAGACCGGATTCTTCATCGATCCTTCACACCGCTCGGAGCCGGTCTTCACCGGCGCGACGCATCGTGACGGCAACGACCGAACAGGAGGTGTTTCTGATGATGTTCGGAATGGGCTTTGGCGGAGGCTTCGGCCTCGGGTGGCTGGCGATGGTCCTCTTCTGGGTGTTCGTGGTGGCCGGCATCGCGTGGCTCGTCCTCACGGTTGGCCGCGGGACGGGTTCCGCGACGGCGGACCGCGGGCGCGCGGCGTCGATCCTCGCCGAGCGGTACGCACGGGGCGAGATCGACTCGGAGGAGTTCAAGGCGCGCTCGCGCGCGATCGAGGAGGCGTCGCGATGAACCCGCAGAAGATCGCCGGCATCGTCGCGGCGGTGTCCGGCGCGGCGGTCCTCATCCTCGGCGTGGTCGGGGGCGTCTCGAGCGCGAGCACGTTCTCGCTCACGCCCGGCGGCCTGACGAACTCGATGGGGGCGCAGTTCATGGGCGGCTCGGGAATGATGGGCTCGAGCGGCATGGGTCCCGGCATGATGGGATCCGGCCACATGGGCCTCGGCGGCGCAACAACGCCGAGCACGCAGAGCGCCGCGATCCCGGGCGCGCCGGAGGTGCGCGTCAGCGCGACCGAGTTCGCGCTCTCGCCAGCCGAGATCGTCCTCCCGGCGGGCAGCGCGGTGAACCTCACGCTCGAGAACAAGGGCGCGCTCCCGCACGACCTCACCATCCCCGGCCTCGGCGTGCGCCTCGTCGCCGCGGCGGGCCAGACGCAGACGGTGGGCCTGCGGAATCTCGCCGCGGGCACCTCTGCGGCGTACTGCAGCGTCTCCGGCCACGCGGCCGCGGGCATGCGCGCGACGGTCATCGTGCGCTAGGGGCCATGACGAGCTTCGACGAGAATGGGCCCGTACGCGGGCCCGTTCTCGTCGTCGACGACGAGCAGAAGATCCGTGACCCCGTCCGTCTCTACCTCGAGCGTGACGGCCTCTCCGTCGTCACGACGGGTTCGGGCGCGGATGCGCTCGATATCGTGCGCCGGGCGGCCCGGCCGCGCGTTCGCGCGGGCCGAGCTCATCAACCGCGTGCAGGGCGAGGAGTACGAGGGCTACGCGCGCAGATGATGACCATGCCGGGCATGCCGGCGATGCAGGGCACGGCGTCAGCGCTGGGGCCGGAGCGGCGCGAGCCGGTCGTCGTGGGCGGTCAGGTCGTCGGCAGCGCCGCGCTGCGCTTTCCCGCGGGCCACCTCGTCCCGGCCGAGCGCGAGTTGCGCGACGCGTTGGGTCTCGCGCGGGCTCTCGGCGGCCTCGCCGCGTCGGTGATCGCGCTTGGGTTCGCCGTCGTCGTCGCTCGCCGGATCATGCGTCCGATCGCGGCTCTTGCGGCGGCGACCGAAGCGCTGAGGCGTGGTGAGCGGAGCGCGCGCGTCGACGATCGTCCTGACGATGAGATCGGCGACCTCGCGCGCGGCTTCAAAGCGACGGCGGACGCGATGGAGCGCGAAGACGCGCTGCGTCGCCAGCTTCTCGGCGATGTGGCGCACGAGCTGCGAACGCCGCTCTCGACCATCCAGGGCCACCTCGAGGCCCTACGGGACGGCGTGCTCCCAGCGGAACCCGCAACGTTCGCCTCACTCCACGACGAGGCGTCGCGCCTTGGCCGCCTCGTCGCCGATCTCGAGTCGCTCGCTCACGCCGAGGGCGCCGGATTCTCGCTCGAACATGCCCCCCGCGACCTCGCTGCCCTGGCGCGCGACGTAGGGGCCGAAATCGGCCGTCGCTTCACGGAAAAGGCCTCTCGCTCGACCTCGCGCTCGGGAGCGCCGGCGTCTTCGGTGACGCGGACCGTCTCGCGCAGATCGCGCGCAACCTTACTGTCGAACGCGCTGAAGTACACGCCAGCAGGCGGGCACGTGCGCGTGCGCACCGCGCGCGAGGAGGGCTGCGCGATCCTCGCCGTGGCCGACGACGGCCCGGGCATCGCGGGCGACGACCTCCCGCGTGTCTTCGATCGCTTCTGGCGTGGCGCTCGGGCGGTCGGAGTGTCCGGCAGCGGCATCGGACTCACCGTCGCGCGCGAGCTCACGCGCGCACACGGAGGTGACATCACCGTACGCGGCGACCTGGGACGCGGGAGCACCTTCACGTTGCGTCTTCCGCTGACACACCAGCCAGGCATGAGCGGACACCGGTGAGATCTTCCTCGTGCCAGGCAATTGGCCGGGGATCGTGCTCTCAGTCGCCGCCGCGTGGCTGCCGGCGATGCGGAACCGAAATTGACCCGCTTCGCGCGACGACGGTCACTACTGCCGCGGCGCCGGTCGCGTGATCGACCAGGCGAGGTACGCGCCGAGGACGCCGGCGAAGACGAAGCCCGCGACGAATACGAGCGGCGCCCACGCCTCCCATCCCGCGGGGTGATAGACGGACATGAGCACGGCGAGACCGTTGATGAACGCGGCCGCCACGATCCCGAGGACGATCCGGTTGGCGAGGCGCTCGAAGCGGCCGACGATCGCCTCGAAGCCGGTCGGCCGCATGCCGATCTCCAGATCGCCGCGTTCGAGCGCGTCGATGAGGTGGTCGACCCGGCGCGGGAGCGTGAGGCCGAGCCGCGCCGCGTCGCCCGCCGCTTTGCCGACCTGCGGAACCCACACGCGCGGCGAAAAGCGCCGCGCCATCATGCGTCGCGCGTAGGGCACAAGGACGGCCGTGAGCTTGAACTCCGGCGCGAGCCTGGTCGCGAGGCCCTCGCTCATGATCAGCGTCTTCACCAGGAGCGCGAGGTTCCGTGGGAGCGTGAGGCGATGCCGGCGGATCACCTCGAGCATCTCCTCGAGCAGCGCGCTGATCGAGATCTCGCCGAGCGCGCGGGCGTAGTACGGTGCGATGAGACGCGCGAGATCACGCTCGAGGGCGGTCCGGTCGACACGAGCCCGAGCGACGCCCAGGGCCAGGAAGGCGTCGACGAGCCGCGAGGTGTCGCTGCCGGTGAGCGCGAGCAGGACGTCGACCAGCTGATCGCGCGTCGCGTCGTCGATGGTCCCCGTCATGCCGAAGTCTATGAGGCCGATGCGCCCAGACGGTTCGACGAAGAAGTTGCCCGGGTGCGGATCGGCATGGAAAAAGCCGTCCTCGAAGACCATCTTCATGAGGATCCCCGAGGCGCGCGCCGCGAGGGCGGCGCGCTCGATGCCGGCCGCATCGAGCGCGTCAACGTCGTCGATCTTGGTGCCGCGAAGACGCTCGAGCGTGAGGACGCGGCTACGGGTCGTCTCCCAGAAGACGCTGGGGATGCGCACGGCGGGATCGTCGGCGAAGCTCTCCGCGAAGCGCGCGGCGCTCTCGCCCTCGCGGACGTAGTCGAGCTCCGCGCGGAGGGTGTCGCCGAACTCTTCGACGAGTCCGACCAGGTCGTAGCGATCGGCGAGCTCCCAGCGCCGGCTTGCGGTCTCGGCCAGGCGGTGGATGAGCGCGAGGTCGGCCTCGATGCGCTCGAGCGCCCCTGGTCGGCGGACCTTCACGATGACCTCGGTCCCATCGTGCAGACGTGCAGCGTGCGCCTGGCCGATGGACGCGGCCGCGACCGGCTCGTCGTCGAACTTCGTGAAGAGCTCCTCGACCGGTCGGCCCAGCTCGGACGCCACGACCGCCCGGATCGCGGCGCTTGGCGCGGGCGGTACCGCATCCTGCAAGCGCGCGAGCTCGCGCTGATACGCGGGCGAGAGCAGATCGGCACGCGTCGAGGCGATCTGTCCGAGCTTGACGAAGGTCGGACCGAGATCCTCGAGCGCCATCCGGACGTGCTCCGGCCGCGTGTACGCCTGAGCGCGCCGCGGATGGCCGAGGAGACCGCGGTGGAACGGAACGAGCGGATCGAGACCGAGCGTGCCGACGAGGAACCCGAGGCCGTGACGGGCGAGAACGCCCGCGATCTCGCGTGAACGCGCCGTCTGGCTCACCGCCGGAGCTTCGGCGCCGATCACCTCACGCTGCACGTTCCCGCGGCACGATGCCGCAGCGTGGCTCCACGATCACGTCAAACAGAGTTCCCGCGGCGCGACCGACCGCGAGCGCGACCTCGGGCCGTGCGGTCGTCACGTGGACTTTGATGAGCGTGCCGTCGCCCGCGACGGCGATGCCTGCGAGCTGTGGCTCGGCCGCGAGCAGCGCGACGAGCTGATCGCGGACCGCATCCGACTCGCAGACGGGATGCGCGATGAGGTACTCGACCCGGTAGCGGCGCGCGATGGCCTGGCTCATGAGAGCGGCCGGCCGGGCGGATCGACATGGCCAACGCCGTGCTCGTGCTCACCGCAGCCGCCGTGCTCGGGGTCCGCGCCGTGGCGGAGATAGTGCTGAGGCTTGGCGTCGAAGCGCTCCTTGCAGCGCGGGCAGCGGAAGTAGTACGTGACGCCCTCGTAGATCGAGGTCGGTGCGGTAGTGCGGTCGACGGGCTTGGCGCAGACGGGGCAATCCAGCATCTCGTCCTCCTCACGCGTTCTCGCGACGCGTTCTTCTGTCGCGCCAGCGTGGCGGTCGTCGCTGGTATGGGGCTGGGACCAGCCTGAGGCGCATCTGAGAAGCGCCTCTCAGCGATCACCCAGCCGATCTTCAGTGCGCTGCCAGCCGCCACGGTCACGCTCGCCGCATGCACGACGGTTGGCGCCTCGGATGCCCCTTCGGCATCCCGATCACGATCCACTACAGCTGGCTCTTCATCTTCGCGCTCGTGGTCTGGTCCCTCGCTTCGGACTACCTGCCGACGCATCATCCCGGCGTCAGCGGAGCCGCGAGCTGGGCGTGGGCGATCGTGGCAGCCCTTCTCTTCTTCGCCTCGGTGCTCGCGCACGAGCTCGCGCACTCGCTCGTCGCGCGTGCGAGGGGCATCCCGGTCGACGGGATCACGCTCTTCGCCTTGGGCGGCATCTCCGAGCTCAAGCGCGACGCGACAGGTCCCCGGATCGAGCTCCTCGTCGCACTCGTCGGGCCGTTCACCAGCCTCGCCCTCGCGGGTGTGCTCTGGCTCGCCTGGCGTTGGCTCCTCCCTTGGAGCATGCCGGCCGCGGCGGTCGCCTACTACCTGGCGTACGGCAACACCGTGCTCGGCCTCTTCAACCTCGTCCCCGGCTTCCCCCTCGACGGCGGCCGAGCGCTGCGCGCGCTCGTATGGGCGCGCACGCACGACCTCGTGCGGGCGACGTGTCTTGCCGTACGGACCGGCCGCGTCGCGGCAGCCCTGCTCGTCGGCATCGGTGCGTGGCAGGCGTTCGAGGGGGCCGGGGCGAGCGGTCTGTGGCTCATCCTCAGTGCGTGGTTCCTGTGGAGCGCGGCCGAGCTGGAAACGACGCGATCGACGATCCAGGCTGCGCTCGAGGGCCGGACCGTCGAGTCCTTCGTCAACGGGAAGATCGCCGTGCTCGACGCTGAGATGACCATCGCTGCGGCCGTCGATCAGATCGCTACCGCCTCGCCGCAGTCCCTCTATCCCGTTCTGGCCGAGGGTCGATTGCTCGGAGCGCTCACGCCTTGCGACATCGCGCAGTTCCCGGTCGAGCGCTGGCGTTCGACCTCGGTCAACTGGCTCACGCGTCGCGTCGGGCCCCTCCCGACGCTGCCGCTCGAGACCGACGCGATCGAGGCCCTGGGCACGCTGGACGAGCTGCAGACCGACGCGCTACCCGTCGAAGACAACGACGGCCGCTTGGTGGGCACATTCGAGCGGGCCGCTGTGCTGCGCTGGATCCAGTTCCACGCGTTGGCGGGCGCGCGACCCTAGAGCGAGTAGAGGACAACAGCGTGCGCGTGAGCTCATCCGTCATCGCGGATGGGCTCATTGGCGGCGCGATCGGCGCGATCGTCGTCGGACTTGTCGGCGTCGCCGCGTGGCCGGCGATGCGGGGGGACGGCCGACCGGTGGACCGCGGCGCCGTCGAAGCGTTGCTGCGCGAGCCGTCGCCGAAGACCACCGGCAAGACGCGGAGCTTCGAGCTCGCGATCGAGGAGACGAAGTGGGAGCTGCTCACGGGCGTCGCGACGACGGCTGTGACCTCCGATCGCACCGTCCCCGGCCCGCTCCTGCGTGTCGAGGAAGGGGACGACGTGCGCATCACGGTGACGAACCGACTCGCTGAGGCCACGTCGGTGCACTGGCATGGGCTGCACGTGCCCAACGCGCAGGACGGCGTCGCCGGCATCACGCAGGACGCGATCGCGCCAGGCGCGACTATCAGTACCCCTTCACCGCGCCGCACGCCGGCACGTTCATGTATCACGCGCACGGACCGAACAGCCTCGAGCAGATCGATCGCGGCCTCTCTGGCGCGCTCATCATCGACCCGCCGGGCAGCGTTCCGTTGATGGGTGACCGTGAATGCGTGCTCGCGCTCCAGGGCTGGATGATCGACGCCCAGGCCATGGATGCGATGAGCATGGCCTACAACTACTTCACGGTGAACGGGAAGTCCTACCCGGCGACGACGCCCATCACCGCGAATCCGGGCGGTCTCGTGCGCCTGCGCTTCGTGAACCCGAGCCAGACGATCCATCCGGTGCACCTGCATGGCACGGACATGGCGATCGTCGCGAAGGACGGCGAAGCACTCGAGGCGCCGCGGCGCGTGAACACGCTGACCCTGGAACCGGGCGATACGTACGACGTGCTCTTCCGCGCGGACAACCCCGGGCGATGGATCCTGCACTGCCACGACCTGCACCACGCATCCAACGACGGCACGGAGCCCGGCGGACTCATCGTCGAGGTGCGGGTCGGCGGCGGGGCCATGCCAACATCGCCGTTCGCGCCGCCATCGACGCGGCCCACGCCGGTGCCGAGCGGCATGACCGGCAGGGGCCACGAGAGCGCCGCCGCGCGACCTGCTCGACGAAACGATCGCGGTCGTAGGATGGATCCGATGCAGCGCAGGAAGCGTCATCCGTGGGAGGACGAGTTCACCGGCTCCATCTCTCCCGACTGGGTGGTCGCCGGGCTGGTCGCCGCGATCCTCGTCGCCGCCGGCTTCGGCTTCTGGTTCAACGACATGTACGCGAACCAGTACGGCATCTTCGCCCGCTGACGACCGGAGCCGTCCGTCCGACCGCCTCGACGCTTCCGGCCAAGGAACGCGGAAGCGATGAGCTCCCGCCGAGAGAGATCATCTACTACAGACCGTCGTAGCATTGCGTCAGCGATGCTCCACCGGAACGTGCGTTCAGCGGTGCCGCGGTCGTGAGGCGCGCGCAAGCGTACCGGCCCACGTCGCGCGACGCTTGGGCACCGGTCCGCGGTGTCATGACGCTCGCGGTCGTCGGACTCGTGCTCGTCGCCGCCATCTTCGCGGCCTGCGGAATGCTGCGGCCCGGAGCACCGGCGGGCGTCGTCGTTCCGGCCGGGGCGCCGCTACCGATCGTGGCCGAGCCCAGGGCGGACGACGAGCCGGTCGAGCCTCCGTCGGCCGCGCTCGCGCCGCCGGGAGGCGCGATCGTCCAAGCGGGCGTCGTGCGCATACCGAAGCCGAGCCTGGCGCCAGGACCACGCCGCGTCGGGATCCAGGTCGGGCACTGGAAGACCGACGAAGTCCCGGACGAGCTGAGCCGTCTCGAGGGTCAGACCGGGACGAGCTGGGACGGTCTCAGCGAGGTCGAGGTGAGCCTGGACATCGCGCAGCGCGTCGCGTCGCTGCTGCGCTCGCGCGATGTCACGGTCGATATCCTGCCCACGACCATTCCGGCGGGGTATCTCGCCGATGCGTTCCTGGCGCTGCACAGCGACGGCGACGGTGTGGGCGAGCGGAGCGGATTCAAGATCGCGCATGGTTCCCGCCGCGGTCCGTATGAGAACGACCTCGTGCGCATCGTGCGCGAGGAGTACGCGGCAGGGACCGGCCTCGGGTGGGACGACAACGTCGGGCGTGCCATGACGGGCTACTTCGGTTTCAGCTGGAGCCGCTACCAGCACGCGACCGCTCCGCACACGCCGTCCGCGATCCTCGAGATGGGCTATCTCTCGAACGACGGGGACCGGGATCTGCTCACGGAGCATCCCGAGACCGTCGCGCAGGCGATCACGAACGGCATCCTGCGGTTCCTCGACGAGTACCCGCGCGCGAAGCTCTTTGGCGAGGATCTCGTGCTGCCGATCGTGCCCTTCCGCCCGGCCAGCCCGAGTTCGCACTAACCGGTGCGCCTGCAGCCGCGCGCGCTCGCGCACCCGCGTTTCGATGGTGGCGTCGCGCTGCGCGTCACCGTGATCCTCGCGATGGCCGCGCTCGTCACCGTGCTCGCGCTCGCCTTCCGCCGCGATCCGAGCGACATCCGCACGGGCACCGTGGGCAAGCCCGCGGCCGCGTTCGATCTCGAGCTCCTCGATGGCGGCGGACGCGTCTCCCTCGAACAGCTCAAAGGCAAGGTCGTGGTGATCAACTTCTGGGCGTCGTGGTGCATCCCCTGCAAACAGGAGAACCCGACCCTGGTGCGCGTGTGGGAGCGCTATCGAGGTTCCGACGTGATGCTGATCGGCATCGTGTACCAGGATTCCCGCGACGCGGCGCTCGAATACACGCGACGCCTGGGCAACACCTGGCCGAGCGGGCTCGATGACAACGGCCGCACCGCCTTCGCCTACGGCGTCTTCGGCATCCCGGAGACGTTCTTCATCGGGCGGGACCGGGTCATCGCCGGTCGGCACATCGGCCCGATCGACGATGAGACGCTGATCAACGGCATCGAGTCGCTTCGCGGTCCCGGCCCGTGAACGAAGAGACCTGCACGCCTGCTTGGCCGACCGGGCAGCTCGGTCTCTAGCCCGCGCGCTCCCAGCTCGCGCCGCCGTCGCTTGATCTCCAGATCTCGAGCCTGTCAGTGACGACGTACACGACCCTCGTGTTGCTCGGCGCGATCGCCACCAGTCCGGCGTTGCGCGGGAAGGCCCGCCGCTGCCAGGTCAGCCCGCCGTCCATCGAGGCGATGAGCGCGCCGCGATCGGAGACAAAGACCATCTCGTCGACCGCGCTGACCGCGCCCGCAGGCACCTCGCGCAACGACTCCCAGCCCCTTCCGCCATCGCGTGAGCGGGCCATACCCTCCATCGTCGAGGCGAGCAGCACGTCACCAGAGATGGACCTGGCCGCCGCGAGCGACATCATCGAGCTGGGCGCCTGACCGATCCCGCTCCACGTCGCTCCGGCGTCCCTGCTCTCGAACAGACCGGCGCCGACGACGAAGGCATAGAACGTGTTCGGCTCGCTGGCGCTCGCCGCGAAGCCATGGATGTCGGTCCCGGGGAGCGCGAGCCGCGTGCTGGACCAACTCCGTCCGCCGTCATCGGAGCGCATCGCCATGTCGTGTCCGGCCACGTAGGCGACATCCGAGTGCGGCGGCATCGCCATTCCCATCGCGTCCTTGCCGGCCGTGCCCGAGAGCGCCTTCCAGGTGGCTCCGCCATCGTGGCTCACGAGCATCCCGTTGTGATGGCCGAAGGTAATCGTCCGTTCATCGCTCGGCGATACGACGAGCGCGTGCAGATCCGCGGGCCGGTACGACGCCAGGCTCGCCGCACCGCTCGGCGCCGACGCGCCGCGCAGAGGAGATGCATCCGCGGTGAGCAGCCAGGCGCCGACGCCGAGTATCGCGAGTGCGATGCTGCCGACGACGAAGAAACGCACGCGTCGCTCGCCTTGCACCGGTGGCCGCCGATGCGGTCGAGCACGTTCGCTCATCTCTCGATGCTACCGAGGAGGTCCGACCATCGCGCGTTCCCGATCGATGCGGCGGGGCGGGCGGAGAGGTCGCGCGTCATGGGTACGGCTCCGCGTAGCGGATACCGAGCGACCCGGTGTACGCGGGCGCGACCGCATCGCTCGCGTGCGCGATCTCGAGGGTCAGGCCGAAGAGGTCATGCCGGGCGCGCAGATCAGCGAGATCTCCTCCGTGGATGAGCGCGGCTTGAAGTGGTTCGGGTGCGCCGACGAGCGTGATCACGAAGGGTGGCGACATGAGCACGCCGTTGATCTGGATCGTGGCTCCCACGCAGCTCGAGGTCGCGACGATGCGTTCGCCGTTGACGCTGATCGCGCGTGCCCCGCCACGCCAGCCGGCGTTGAACACGTCCGTCAGATCCTGCGCGTGAACGATCCCGCGCTCGATGCCCCTGGCGTTCGCGGGCAGTCGCGCATCATCGAGCGTCACGATGACACCGGGGCCACGCTCCTCGACGAGTCCGGCATCGCGGCGCAGCCGCTCGATCTGCTCCTGCAGCGCAGCGCTCGCCGCATCGAGGCGCGCTCCATCGCGCTGGATCTCATCGAGCCCCGCGCGCAGAGCGACGAGCTGCGCCCGCAACCCTGCCTGCTCCTGTTCGAGACCTTTCACCGCTTCGAGCAGAGTCAGCTGGTAACGGCCCGCGAACGGCGGCCGCTCGGCCTGCGTTCGGAGCTGCGCGCTCAGCAGGAAGCCGAGTGTGACCGCCGGTATGAGCAAGACGAAGGAGCCACGCGGGGGTCGACGCGCGTCGCGGTTCATGAGCGGGGATCGCACCTTTGCATACTAGGCAGCATCGTAGACAGCGCCGGCCGATCGCTTGACCGTACCGGACGGCCGCGCGAGAATCAGGTCGTGCCCGGTGCGAGCCTGCCCCGCGAGTTCACGGCGCGCCTTTCCCGTCCGGGCGGACTGCCCGAGGAGTGGTTCCTTGGCCCGCTCCAGGCGCGGATCCTCCAGACCCTCGCCGACCGGGGCGAGAGCTCCGTCCGCGAGGTGTTCGACGCGCTCCCGCGGCGCAACGCTCTCGCCTACACGACCGTCATGACGGTCCTCGATCACCTCCACAAGAAGGGCATCGTGACGCGCAAGCTAGAAGGCAAGGGGTATCGCTATACGGCACGCTTCACGCCGGACGAGCTGCGCGACCGGATGGCGCGACACCTGGTGCAGGAGCTCGTCGACGACTTCGGCGAGATGGCGCTCGTGCATTTCGCCTCCGCTCTCGACCGCATCGATCGCCGTCGGCTCGCGCGTCTGCGGCGCGCGAAATAGCGCGTATGGCGCGCGCGGATCGCGCCTTCGGCGCGCTCGTCGCCAGCGCGCTCACGCTTTCAGCGCTGCTCGCGGTGCCGCTCGCGCTCACGCTCTTCCCCGCGCTCATCGAGCGCCTCGTGCGTGGTTCGAGCGACGCGTTGTTCTACTGCACTGGCGTGCTGACGAGCGTGCACAGGGAGCTCCCGCCATTTGGCGCGGCTGCGCTCAGCCTTGCGGCGATCGCGGTAGCGCCCGCGTCCGTTCGCGCCGTGCGGCTGTTGCGAGCGAGGGCGCACGCCGTGGTCGCGGTGGACATGCCGGTGCGCCTGCGCGATGCGGCGGCGCGCGCACGCGTGTCGCGCCGGGTGGTCTGTGTGGACGATGCGTCGCGCTATGCGTATTGCGCCGGGCTCTGGTCTCCGCGGATCTACGTCTCGCTCGGTGCGGTACGGGCGCTCAGCGGTTCCGAGCTGGAGGCCGTGCTCTGGCACGAGGCGCATCACCTGCAGCGGCGCGATCCCCTGCGCACGCTCGTCGCGCGTTCTCTCGCGGCGCTGTTCGCCGCTCTTCCGCTGATCGCCGAGCTCGCGGCGCGCTTTGAGGTTGCGAAGGAGCTCGACGCCGACCGGGCGGCACTCCGCGCGCAGGGCACACCCCGCGGCATCGCGGGCGCCCTTCTCGTCCTTGGCAGCACGCGCACACCCCCACGGCGCATCCCCGTCTCGGCGTGGTCGCTCGCCTCAGTTCGGATCGATCAGCTCGCGGGCGTGGAGCCGAAGAACCTGCTCCCCGGCATCTCCAGGCGCGCGATCCTCCTTACCGGCATCGCGCTGGTCATCGCACTGACCATCGCGCTCGGTCAGGCCGTGCGCGCGCACTTCCTCCCACTCGACCTCGTGCCCGAGACGGCGGGCGCCGTCGCACATCTCTGCCCGCTCCCGATCAGCGGCCCTTTGCTTTGAGCGTCGTGAGGAGCATCGGCGCCTAGCGGGCTTTGTCGATGCCTCTGCGGATCGCCGCGTCGTCGAGGATCTGACCGTGCTCGATGTGCTGGATGACGCCGTCGGCATCGACGAAGAACGTCTGCGGCAGTGCGACCACACCGTAGCGGCGCGTGACGGCGCCGTCTGTGTCGAGGAGCGGCTTCAAGTGGTCGAGCGCCAGCGAGTCGATGAACGAGCGGACCTTCGCGCCATCCTCCTGAAGATCTACCGCGAGGAAGACCGCATCGCTCGAGGCGGCGACGCGTTCCAGCGCCGGCATCTCCGTCCGGCAGGGCACGCACCAGGTCGCCCAGAAGTTGATGACCACGGGCTTTCCCCGGAGGTCGCTCAGCTTCTTCGTCGTGCCGTCGGCCGCGTTCCACTCGAACTCCGGCGCGACGGCGCTGATGCGAGCAGCTTGGTCGGGTGCGTCGACGAGGCGGCGGACGACACCAACCTGCGTCGGCCCGCTCCCGGCCTGCGAGATCGCAAGGCTCGGCCACACCACCGCGGCCAGCGAGGCAAAGGCGATGGCGCCCATCACGATCGCCGCGACCAGGCGCGGCATCTGCGGCCGAGGCTCCGCGATCTGGTCGCTCATCCGAGCAGCGGCAGGAAGTTGAATAGCTGTGGCAGCTTGGCGAACTGACCCGACACGAGCAGGAGGCCCATCACGACGACGAGCGAACCGCCCGCCGGGTTGACATAGCCCGCCTCCCGCGACAGCGCCGCGCTCGCACGACCCGGGCCGACGACGCCCGCCGCGATCGCGATGAAGGGCGCGCCGAACGGATTGGTGATGAACCCAAGCATGTGGATCCCGAGGACGATGAGCAGGATGCCGCCGATGCGCTGGAGCCAGAACACCAGCTCGCCGGCGAGGGCGCCGACGAGGGCGATCGCGATCCACAGGAGCGTGAATACCGCTCCGAATCCGAGAACGAACGCGAGCGCATGCGAGACCGTGCGCAGTCGCTGCGTCCCGGCGAGCGCCGCCTCGCCAGCGATGTTCACGAGGAAGGCGGGCACGAGCGGGAGCACGCAGGGCGAGAGGAACGAGAGGAGCCCCGCCCCAAAGGCGGTGGCGATGTTCACCGGATCAGACGATCGGCTGACGTCGCACACGCTGGCCTCGCGCGCACCGGCGAGCGGCCGCAGCCAAATGGAAGCGCTGCTGAACAAGCATGTCAGAGAATACTACGCACAGTAGTAGGCATCAGGGTCGGACCACGTCCTCTACCTCATCCGCGGCGAGGGCGGCGAACTCGAGGGTCCTCAGCTATCGCTTCGACGCGGCCTTCTCGCCCTTGCGCGTCGGCGCCTTGTGGCCTTGCGCCGAACACCCGCAGCCACAGCCGCAGCTCTCGATCACCTTGAGCTCCTCGGTACGTCGCTTCGCCATCACGCACCTCCGATGCGGTCGTCTGCCACGATTGTGACCGCACACCGCACTGTCAGGTCAAGCTTGCCCGCCACCGCGGTGGCACTTCTATGCTCCCTTCAGCATGCGAGTCTCCGACCTCGTTGAGCGCAGCGGCCTCCCCGCTCGCACGGTGCGCTACTACGCCGACCGCAGACTCATCCGCGCCGTGAGGCGCTCGGCATCGGGACAGCGCGTGTTCGACGAGACAGCCCTCCGGCAGTTGCGCTTCGTTCGCCGGATGCAGCACCTCGGGCTGGCGCTGCGTGAGATCGAACAGCTGCTGCGTGCGACCGAGGGGCTCAGCTGTCGGCCCTCTTCGCAGGTGATCACGGCGAGGCTCCAGCGCCACGTCGCGACCGTCGACGCGCGCCTTCAGGAGCTCGAGGCCGTCCGCCACGAACTGGCGACCCTCCTCACGGCGAATGAGGCGGGCTGCAGTGACGAGCTGTGCCTTTGCGCGAGCACTCGCGATGCCGGACCACGGTCGCGTCGGAGGGAGTGACTCAGGCCCGCGTGTGGGAAGCGGGGCCCACGGCGCGACGTTCGGAGCGCCGACAGCTCCTCCGACTTTCTCAGTAGTAGGTGAAACGCCTCGTCCCTCCTGCCCTCGCCGCCGCGATCCTCGCCTGCGGCGCTTCATCGGCGGCGCCGGTCGCGGTCACCAGCAGCAGTCCGGTGCCCACCCCGGCGCGCCCCGTGCTCCCGACGCCGCGGCCCAGCCCGCCGGTGGCGATGACCTACGCGACGCTCGACGCGCATGCACCGACGGGCAGCCGTCTCTACGTCTGGACCGCCGACGCGGCCGGTACGGTGGAGGAAGTTCGGGTCTACGACCCCGACGGTCGTGACGTCGGCGCGGGATCCAGCACGACGCCCAGCACCGGCGCTCCGTGCACATCTCAGCGCGAAGGGCGCGCAGCTATCGCGATTCCGATCGCCCGCGATGTTCTCTACCTGACTAAGCGCAGCGACGAGTATCGCCTCGAGGCGCGCATCGGCGACCTCTGGCATCCGGTCGTCTTCGTCGACTCAGGGTGCAGGGTGGTCGAGTAACGGCGAGCGCTGGCGCGGTCCCTTGGGAGCTGACCCCCTCCCATGGGGAGGGGTATACTCCGATCTACGGGGGCGCGTAGTAGGAGGCGAGGACATGTATGACAAGATGGAGCTCGGCACGCGGCTCGCCTCCATCGAGGGGCACGTCCGCGGCATCCGCAAGATGGTCGAAGACGAGAGGTACTGCGTCGACGTGCTCAAACAGACCTACGCGGTGGAGCGCGCGCTCCAAAAGTTGGGGGCCGAGCTCCTGCGCGGGCATCTTTCGAGCTGCGTCGCGGGCGGCTTCAAGGTGGGGCCAGGCGACCAGGTGAGCGAAGAGCTGGTCGACATCTTCGAGATCGCGAGGCGTTAGGAGAGTGCACGTGAGCGTTCATACCGATCGGGGCCAGACCGCGGCGACGACCGCTGTGAGCTTCGGCGTCACCGGCATGACCTGCGCTTCCTGCGTGCGCCGGATCGAGAAATCGCTGGCCAAGGTCGAGGGCGTCCAGGAGGCAAGCGTCAATCTCGCGACCGAGAAGGCGCGCGTCATCTTCGATCCATCGAAGGCCGGACTCGAGCAGCTGCGGAAGGCCGTAGAGAAGGCCGGCTACGGTGTGCGCGAGATGCCGCGCGTCCCGGCTGAGGCCATCGCGCCGGCGCCGAGTGCGCAGGTGCAGGACTCCCGCGGCGGCGAGCTGACCCTCCCCGTCGAGGGCATGACCTGCGCGTCCTGCGTGCGTCGGATCGAGAAGGCGCTCTCCAAGGTCGACGGCGTCCAGGAGGCAAGCGTCAATCTCGCGACCGAGAAAGCGCGCATCGTCTTCGATCCCTCCAAGGCGGGTATCGACCAGCTCCGCGCCGCGGTCGAGAAGGCCGGGTACAAGCTGGGTGCGCTCCCAGCGCCTCCGCTCGATGCGCGAACCGTCGAGACCGAGGCGGCGCCCGCAGAGGCCGAGGGGGACGCACACGACCGCGAGCGACAGCGCGAGCTGGACGATCTCGGCCGCAAGTGGCGCGTCTCACTCGTGTTGGGCCTCGTGATGATGGCGCTGCTGAACCTCCCGCTCGGCCTCGACCTCCGTCTGCTCGCTCCGGCCCTCCTGATCGCGGCGACCGTCGTGCAGGTCTGGGCCGGCCGCGTCTTCTACGAGGCGACATGGGCCGCGGCGCGCCACGGCACGACCAACATGAACACGCTGGTCGCGATGGGCACGAGCATGGCCTACGGCTACAGCGCATTCGTGACGCTCTGGCCGACGCTGGCCGAGGCCTGGGGGTTCCCATATCACCTCTACTACGAGGTCGCGGCGATCATCGTCGCCCTCATCCTCCTGGGCCGCTGGATGGAAGCGCGCGCGAAGAAGCAGACCTCGGCCGCGATCCGCGCGCTCATGGGCCTCCAGGCCAAGACGGCACGGGTCATCCGCGACGGCGTCGAACGGGATATCCCGATCGAGCAGGTGCGCGTCGGCGACCTCGTGCGCGTGCGTCCGGGCGAGAAGGTTCCCGTGGATGGCGTGATCACCGAAGGCCGTTCGGCGCTCGACGAGAGCATGCTCACCGGCGAGAGCCTCCCGGTCGACAAGGTCGCGGGCGACCAGGTCATCGGCGCGACGCTGAACGCGAGCGGCTCGTTCGTGTTCCGCGCGACGAAGGTGGGGCGCGATACGACGCTCTCACAGATCGTGCGGATGGTGGAGGAGGCGCAGGGCTCGAAGGCGCCGATCCAGCGCCTCGCGGACACCATCTCCAGCTACTTCGTGCCGGCGGTCCTCGTCGTGGCGGCGCTCACGTTCATCGGCTGGATGCTCTTCGGCCCAGAGCCGCGCTTCACGCTCGCTTTGCAGACCGCCATCGCCGTGCTCATCATCGCGTGCCCCTGCGCGCTGGGACTGGCCACGCCAACGGCCATCATGGTCGGCACTGGCAAGGCGGCCGAGCATGGGGTGCTCGTTCGTGGCGGCGAGGCGCTCGAGATGACACGCAAGATCGACACCATCGTCCTGGACAAGACGGGCACGCTCACCCGCGGCAAGCCCGCCGTCACGCGGCTCGTCGCGACCAACGGTCTCGATGAGCGTGAGCTGCTGCGGCTCGCCGCGGCGGCCGAGGTCGGCTCGGAGCATCCGCTCGGGGAGGCGATCGTCGCGCACGCGCGCGGGGAGGGGATCGAGCTGCCGAAGGCGGAGGCATTCGAGGCGCTCGCGGGGCGCGGGGTGCGGGCGCGGATCGACGGCCACGACGTGCGGCTCGGCAACCTCGCGCTCATGCGGGACAGCGGCGTCACGCTCGACGGCCTGGTCGAGCGCGCGCAGGAGATCGCCTCCGGCGGTGCGACGCCGATGTACGTCGCCATCGGCACGCAGGCCGCGGGTCTCATCGCCGTCGCCGATACGATCCGCCCCGAATCCACGGCCGCGGTCGAGCAGCTTTCGGCGCTCGGTCTCGAGGTCTGGATGCTCACCGGCGACAACCGCGCGACCGCCGAGGCGATCGCGCGCGAGGCCGGCATCACCAACGTGCTGGCCGAGGTGCTGCCGGGACAGAAGAGCGACAAGATCAAGGAGCTGCAGGGTCGGGGTCGCGTGGTCGCGATGGTCGGTGACGGGATCAACGACGCGCCGGCGCTCGCGCAGGCCGATCTGGGCATCGCGATCGGCACAGGAACGGACGTGGCGATGGCCGCGTCGGACATCACGCTGATCGGCGGCGACCTGCGCACGATCGTCACGGCCATCGCCCTGTCACGCAAGACCGTGGCCGTGATCCGCCAAGGCCTGTTCTGGGCGTTCGCCTACAACGTGCTGCTCATCCCCGTCGCCATGGGCGCGCTGTACCCGCTGTTCCGCGTCCTGCTCAGCCCCGTCCTCGCCGCGGCGGCGATGGCGATGTCGAGCGTCAGCGTCGTCACCAACGCGCTGCGTCTGCGCGGCTTCAAGCGGCCGGCCTCCGCACGGGAGATCCTGCACCCGTCGCTGCGGAGCGTCGTCGGTGATTACGCGTATCTGGTGGGGATCGCGCTCGTCGCCCTTGCGATCGGCGCCGGCGCGCTGATGCTGGCGAGCGCAGGCGGCGCGATGGATCCGAACATGCCGCATCCGAACGGTTGAGAAGGAGGTCCCGATGGCCAAAGTCACGCTCAACGTCCCCGACATCTCCTGCGAGCACTGCGAGCGCACCATCACCAACGCGCTCGCGCCCGTGGAGGGTGTGCGCTCGGTCCGCGTGGACATCCCGACAAAGCGCGTGGAGGTCGAGTACGACGACGCGTCCCTCGACGTGAGCAAGATGAAGGAGATCCTCCAGGGGGAGGAGTACCCGGTGGAATCCGTCAGCGCGTAGTGCCCAGCGACACGTCTGTATAGGAGGAAAGCGATGGAACGCGATCCCGTCTGCGGCATGGACGTGGACCCGAAGACCGCCAAGCACACGTCGGTTCACGAGGGGAAGACGTTCTACTTCTGCAGCCCCGGCTGCAAGAAGACCTTCGACGCCGATCCGCACCGCTACGGCCATGCCAAGCCGTGACGGCCGACGAGCCAGTCGCGACCGAAGGCGCGCACGGCCCGCAGCACAAAGGCTGTCCGACCTGCGACCCACAGGGGGGCGTCGCTCAGCCGGGACGCCGGGCTCCTTCCGTCGTCCGTGTTCGCGCGCGCGGCGAAGAATTCAAGATCGTCCAGCTCGTCGGCAATCTCTTCGTGTGCTCGAAAGCGAACGGGAACTGCTGCTGCGGCTGGGCGGAGAAGGGCCGGATGCCCTTCGACAACTCTCTCTGGTCGGACGAGTGGGAGCGCCGCCGGATCCGTAGCCGCGTGCACCTCACGTTCTCCGGATGCCTCGGTCCGTGCGCCGTCGGCAACAATGCCCTGCTCCAGATCCACGGCCGGTCGATCTGGTTCAAGGATCTGAACGACGCCTCCTTGGCGCCTGCGGTGTTCGATTACATCGAGGCGATGCTCGGCGCGAACGCCGTGCTGCCGCCGCCGGAGGCGCTCGGGGATCACGTCTACCAGCGCTATCTCCGCGCACCCGATGGCAGCCTCGAGCTCGTCTTCGGCGCGCCCGAGTCCGAGGCCGAGAGCTTCGACGGCCTCGACCCCGTCTGCCTGATGTCGGTCGATCCCGCCACGGCACGCCATCGTGTCGAGCGCGCCGGCCGGACGTACGTGTTCTGTGCTCCCTCGTGCAAGAAGCTGTTCGTCCGCGATCCGGACGCGTATCTGTCGGGTGCCGCGTCGACTCCGATGGACTGACGGCCATCACGATCCCCTACGCGCGAGCCGCGGTGCACGCGAGGCGACCGTCGTCTACGATTCCGCGTAGTACGTACGTCGGGAGGATGCCGTGTCGACAGGAGCTCCACCGAGCCAGAGCGGCCCCGAGGAAGGGTCGGCCGCGCGGCGCGGCTCGAATGCGCCGCTCATCATCATCCTGGTCATCGTCGGTCTCATCCTGCTCGGCACCTTCGCCTACGCATTCATGATGCAGCTGCCCGGGTCGATGCCGGGCATGAACCACTAGCCGGCGGCACATGAGCGCGCTGGACCTGGCGGTCTTCCTGTGGTTCGCGCTCGCGATCCCGTCCGCCCTCTACGTGGCCTACGACCTCATCACCAACACGCCCGAGATGGGTGTGATGAAGTGGGCCTGGATGGCTGTGACCGCGTACACCGGCGTGGTCGGCTTGGTCGTCTACCTGCTCACCTGCCGGCAACCGTCGCGCGGGACGCACGCGCGCTTCGTGGCGCCGATGTGGAAGCAGGCGATGGGCTCGATGATCCATTGCCTGGCCGGCGATGCGACCGGGATCATCGTGGCCGCGGCGATCACGATGGCGCTCGCGCTGCCGATGGGCCTCGACGTCGTGGTCGAATACCTGACCGGCTTCAGCTTCGGTCTGCTCATCTTCCAAGCCCTCTTCATGCGCAGCATGCTCGGCGGCAGCTACGCCGGCGCATTGCGGCGCACGATCTACCCGGAATGGGTCTCCATGAACGCGGTCATGGCGGGCATGGCGCCCGTCATGGTCGTGCTCATGACCGCAGACCCAAGCGCGATGGAGCCGACGAGCCTTCGCTTCTGGGGCGTGATGAGCCTGGCGGCGCTGGTAGGCGCGCTGGTCGGCTACCCCGTGAACTGGTGGCTCGTCGCGACCGGCCTAAAGCACGGCATGGGTACCGAGCGGGCCATCGGCCGCGGCGGGCATGCGCTCGAGATCGAGGCCGAGCTCGCGGCAGCCCGCGTCGGGGAGCGGCTGTCCGCCACAGGAGGACGAGCCGGCTGATGCACGAGGCAACTCACCGCGGTCGGCGTCGGCCCGACCCGCGTGCGATGGCTGTCGTCGCGGCCGTGACGCTCGCGCTCCTGACGACGGGGGTACTCGTATCCGCGCGGTTCGGCGATCTCTCGATGCGTCGTGGAGAGATGGGCGGAATGGCCGGAATGAGCCACGACGGCGGAAGCGGCATGGACATGCGCCCCGTCGACACGCGCGGGGCGCCCGCGAAGGGTCTCGCGGTCCGCGGCGGACAGCCCTTGCCGGCACGCCTCGTAGACGGCGTCAAGGAATTCGACCTGCGCGTAAGCGTCGTTCGCTGGACGATCCTGCCCAACGTCGTCGTCGGCGCGTACGCCTACAACGAGAGCGTGCCCGGTCCCGAGATCCGGATCACGGAGGGCGACCGCGTGCGCGTCCGGGTGAAGAACGATCTCCCCGAGCCGACGAGCATCCACTGGCATGGGCTTGAGATCGACAACGCGCAGGACGGCGCGGGAGGCGTGACGCAGGAGCCCATCGCCGCCGGCGCGAGCTACATCTACGAGTGGACCGCACGTCCGGCTGGCACATTCTTCTACCACACGCACGTCGCGGCCGACCGTCAGCAGCCGCTCGGCCTCACCGGGGCGCTCATCGTCGAGCCGCCCGGCGGGCGAGGCGGCTACGCGGTCGAGCGCACGATCATGCTCGGCGAGTGGAACGTGGATCCGCGGAGCGGCGAGACCCGCGCGGCGATGAACCAACCCGGGATGTTCCCCAACTTCTTCACGATCAATGGGAAGAGCTATCCCGCGACCGAGACGATCGACGTGCGGGTCGGTGACCGCGTGCGTCTCAACATCGTGGGCTCCGGCCAGTTCATCCATCCGATGCACCTGCACGGCCAGCCCTTCACCATCGTCGCCACCGACGGACACCCGGTCACCGAAGCGGCGCGGCTCACGAAGGACACCGTGCTCGTCGGTCCCGGGGAGCGCTATGACGTGGAGTTCATCGCCCGCGCGCCCGGGAAATGGCTCTTCCACTGCCACATCGCCGACCACGTCACGAACAACGGTGCCGAGGAGCAAGGCGGTGGCGGGTTGACGATGATCGTGAACGTCCGGGCGCGCTAGCACCCGAGCTGCGGGGTCGAGTGGTAGGCGGCGTGCTTGAAGCGTTGCGACGAGTGCGCGCCTGTTCGTAAACGATCGCGCGACCTCGACCACGCTACCTACGATGGCCAGTAGTATGTGAGCGTGGCCGAGCTGATCGCGCGCTGGTACGCGCTGCTCGCGTCCCTCAGCCAAGCCGCCGGCGAGCCGATCTCGATGCTCGTGGGCGCCGACATCGGCCCACTTGCCGCGATCCTGCTCGGACTGCTCGGTGCGCTCAGCCCGTGCCAGCTCTCGACCGGGCTCGGCGCCGTCGCGCTCATCGGCCGTCCCGTGCCAGGTCGGCGCCCCCTCGTGGCGGGCGCCAGCTATGTCGCGGGCAAGGCGCTCGTGTACGCGGCCCTCGGCCTTGCGGTCGTGATGCTCGGGCAATCCCTCGCCACGATGTCGATCCCGCTCATCGTGGTGGTCCGCCGCGCCCTCGGTCCGCTGATGCTCCTCGCTGGACTCGTGGTGCTCGGCGTGCTGCGTCCGCGCGTGATGTTCGGTGCCGGTGAGGATCTGGCCAGCGCAGTGGCGGACCGGCTCGATGCGACCCGCCCGCGCGCGGCCTTCCTCTTGGGTGCCGCATTCGCCTTCGCGTTCTGCCCGACGCTGTTCCTCCTGTTCTTCGGCGTGCTCATACCGCTCGCGCTGACATCTCCGATCGGCATCACCTACCCCGCGCTCTTTGCCGTGGGGACGACATTGCCGCTGCTCGTGGTCTTCGTCGTGCTCGCGCTGCGGCCCGCGCTCGATGCCTCATGGGCGGGTCGGTCCAATCGCGTCCTCTCCAAGATCGCCGGCGTCGTGCTGCTCATCGCCGGTCTGAACGACACCGTCGTCTATTGGATCGTGTAGGCGTCGGGCCCCTTCGATGAGCCGGCAGCACTGGACCCTGTTCGCCCTCGGGCTCCTGGTTCTCGTCGTGGTCGCGTCGCCGATCCTCACGGTGTTGTTCCGCTACTGAGCGAGGAGTACGACGGTCGGAGACGTGCCACGGGCAACGCGAGAGAGCTCACCACGCGGTGGCGTCGCTCGTCGCGGTCCGAGGGTACCGCCGCCCGTGCCGGGCGCCCGTCCGGCGGCGTAGTCCCTCCGAGAAGGGCGGGCCCGTTCTTCATCGTTCCTTCACACGGGTCGCGGGGAACCTTCACTCGGCATGGGCATCGTCGTGGTCATCACCGAACAGGAGGTATTCGAAATGATGTTCGGAACAGGCATGGGCTGGGCCTTCGGGGTCGGCTCGCTCGCGATGATCCTCTTCTGGGTCTTCGTCGTCGCTGGCATCGCATGGCTCGTCCTCACGCTCGGTCGCGTCCCGCAGCGGGACGACCGCGCCGCGTCGATCCTCGCGGAGCGCTACGCGCGCGGCGAGATCGACACGGAGGAGTACTCGGCGCGCTCGCGCGCCATCAAGGAGGGCGCGCGATGAACGCCGCGAAGATCGCGGGAGCCGTCGCGGCCGTCTCGGGCGCGGCGCTCCTCATCCTCGGCGTGATCGGCGGAGCGTCCGCCGCCACGGGGAGCTTCGCCGGGCTCTCGTCAGGTCCGAGCGCCGCGTACCCGATGGGCGCGATGGGCTCGAACGGCATGGGCATGATGGGGTCCGGCCACATGTACGGCTGGACGGGGACGTCGGCGGGCGCCTCCGGTGCGATCGCCGGCGCGCCCGAGGTCCGCGTCACCGCGGGCGAGTTCACGCTCTCCCCGACGGAGATCGTTCTCCCGGCGACGGGTGCGGCCAATCTCACACTCGTGAACACCGGCGCGCTCGTGCACGATCTCACGATCCCGGGCCTCGGCGTGCGGATCGTTGCCGCCGCCGGCCAGACGCAGACGGCGGGTCTGCGGAGCCTGCCCGCCGGGACCTACGCCGCATACTGCAGCGTTCCGGGCCACGCCGAAGCGGGCATGCGCGCCACGGTCATCGTCCGCTAGGGACGATGCAGCGCATCCAGGAGAATGGGCCCGTGCGCGGGCCCATTCTCGTCGTCGACGACGAGCAGAAGATACGGGACCTCGTCCGCCTCTACCTCGAGCGCGAGGGCCTTTCGGTCCTCACCGCCGGCTCGGGCGCGGACGCGCTGGAGCTCGTCCGTCGCGCGACGCCCGCGCTCGTCGTGCTCGATCTCGGATTGCCCGACGTGCCCGGCGAGAGCGTGCTGCGCGAGCTGCGCAGCCAAGGCAACACGCCGGTCCTCGTGCTGACCGCGCGCGCCTCCGAGGAGGACCGGCTCGCCGGCCTCGGCCTCGGTGCGGACGACTACGTGACCAAGCCGTTCAGCCCGCGCGAGGTCGCCCTGCGGGTGCAGGCGATCCTCCGGCGCACCGGTACGGCGAGCGAGGCCCGGCCATCGCCGGTGCTCGCCTTCGACCGCGGGTCCTTCGTCATCGACACGGATCGTCACGAGGTCCGCCGCGACGGGAGCATCGTGCGGTTGACGCGCACCGAGTGGGGCATCCTCCTCGCGCTCGCCGAGCGCCCCGGACGCGCGTTCACCCGCGCCGAGCTCATCAATCGCGTGCAGGGATACGAATACGAGGGCTACGAGCGCACCGTCGACGCGCACGTGCGCAACCTGCGCCGCAAGGTCGAGCGGGACACCCGCACACCCCGCGTCGTCGAGACCGTGCCGGGCGTCGGATACCGACTCGGGCTGCAGCCCGATGCGTGACCTCGGCCGGCTCGGCCGCAGGCTCACGGTGGCGGCCGTCGGGGCATCGCTCGTCGCGGTGGCGATCGTGGCGGCGATCGACGTCGTCGCGCTTCGCGTCGAGTTCGCGCGTTTCTCGCTCGCGCAGCAGGACGAGCGCGTGACGCAGGTCGTCGCGAGCCTCGGCGACGTGTACGCACTCCGCGGCGCGTGGTCGGCCGCCGACCTCATGGGCGCCGAGCATCTCGCGGCGGTCTCCGGCGCCACGCTCGCGGTCTACGACGCGAGCGGATCGGCGGTGCTGGCGCCGGGCGGCATGCCGATGGCGATGCCCGGGATGCCGGGGATGCACGACATCGCGGCGACGCTCGGGCCGGAACGCCGCGTGCCGATCGTCGTCGGCGGGCGGACGGTCGGGACGGCCGCACTCCGGTTCCCCACCGGCGATCTCCTGCCAGCCGAGCGAGAGGTGCGCGACGCCCTCGTGCGCGCGCAGATCGCGGGCGCCGTCGCCGCGGCGCTCATCGCGCTCGCGTTCGCCGTGTTCGTCGCGCGCCGCATCACGCGTCCGGTCGCCGCCCTCGCCGCCGCGACCGAGGCGCAGCGTCGCGGCCAGCGCGGCGCGCGCGTCGCGGTCGCCGGAGACGACGAGATCGGCGATCTGGCGCGCGGGTTCAACGCCATGGCCGACACGCTCGAGCTCGAGGATCAGCTGCGCCGCCGGCTCCTCGGTGACGTGGCGCACGAGCTGCGCACGCCGCTCACGAACATCCAAGGACACCTCGAGGCGCTCCGGGACGGCGTGCTCCCGGCGGAGCCCGCGACGTTCGCGTCGTTGCACGAGGAAGCCTCGCGCCTCGGCCGGCTCGTCGCCGATCTCGAGTCGCTCGCGCGCGCCGAGGCCGCGGGCTTCTCGCTCGAGCGCGTGCCCTGCGATCTCGCGGACGTCGCGCGCGACGTCGCAGCCGAGTTCGACGAGCGCTTTCGCGCGAAGGGCCTCGTCCTATCCCTCGCTCCAGTGAGCGTCGAGGTCTTCGCCGATCCCGACCGTCTGGCGCAGATCGCCCGCAACCTCCTGTCGAACGCGCTGAAGTACACGCCCGCCGGCGGCCACGTACGCCTCACCACCGCGCGCGACCGCGACCGCGCGATCCTCGAGGTCTCCGACGACGGGCCGGGCATCGCCGCCGCCGACCTCCCGCGGGTGTTCGATCGGTTCTGGCGCGGCGCGGACAGCGGCCGAGCCTCGGGAAGCGGCATCGGGCTCACCGTCGCGCGCGAGCTCGCGCGGGCACACGGCGGCGAGATGACCGTGCGCAGCGGGGTCGGACGCGGGAGCACGTTCGTTCTCGTGCTACCGGCGATGCGTTCTTCGGCCACGGCCACGTAGACGTAGCGATACGCATGCCGCCGTGCTACGCAGGGACGGTCATCGATCGCTCCGCTCCGCCCTCCCCCCTTGGGGTGGGTGTGGTAGGATCGCGCGCGACGCACAGGGGAGGTGGGGGAATGGACGCGCGGACCGAGACCTCCGCCATCGACGCGGGCCTGCGCGCGTGGTACGCATCGTGTCGGTGCTGCCTCTCGGATGGGCACCCCGAGATCGTCGACGCGCTCGATGCCGAGCGCGCCGCGAAGGGCGCGGCGCCTTCGGGTAGCGGCACCTGCGAGGCGGCCGAGACCGCGGGGCGGTGAGGGCCGCCCTCTCGGCGGCGCTCCTCGCCGCGGCGTGCGGCGGCGCCGCCGCTCCGCAGCCGCCCGACCCAGGGCGAACGGTCCGCATCGAGATGAGCGACTTCGCGTTCTCGCCGCCCCAGGTGGTGCTGCAGGCGGGCGAGACCGTGACCCTCGTGCTGGCGAACGTCGGCACGGTCGAGCACGAGCTGATGGCGGGGACGGGCGCGATGCCGGGACACGGCTACGCGCAGGACTGGCTCGCATCCGCGAACGTCGTCGGCACGAGCGGGGACGCGGATCACGGTGGAGCGAGCGTTCGCGTGGCCGCGCGGGCGACCGCGAAGCTCGTGTTCGTCGTGCCGAACGCCACCGGCCGATACGAGTTCGCGTGCTTCGTGCCGGGGCACTACGAGAGCGGCATGCGCGGCGTCATCGTGGTCGCGAGCGCTCAGCCGTCCCGCGACCAGGGCGCACCGATCGTTCCCTCGGGCCCGGCGCCATCGCAGACGATGTCGCCCGAGGGGCACGACATGGAGATGGAAGGCCACTGACCGGGCGCGCCGTGAGCGCCGTGATACGATGAACGCGACCGGGGTGCCCACCCACCCCTGGAGGGCGGGGGTGCGCCCCGATGGGAGGGACGCGGTGAAGACCGATACGAAGGAGCTCGATGCGCGCCTCGCGACGATCGAAGGGCACATCAAGGGCATCCGCAAGATGGTCACGGACGACACGTACTGCGTCGACGTGCTGAAGCAGACGTTCGCCGTCGAGCGCGCGTTGCAGAAGTTCGAGGCCGAGCTGCTGCGTGGGCACCTCTCGACCTGCGTCCCGACCGGGTTCAAGCAGGGCCGCAACGACGCGATGATCGAGGAGCTGTCGGAGCTCTTCTCGCTGGCGCGTAGATGAGCGCGACCGCTACGGTCCCCACGACCGCCGCGACGCCCGCGACGGCCGCGAAGCGCGAGCTCGCGATCACCGGCATGACCTGCGCCTCGTGCGTGCGATCGGTCGAGACCGCGCTCGCGAGCGTTCCCGGCGTCGCGTCGGCAGAGGTCAACCTCGCGAACGAGCGGGCAACGGTGCGTCTCGATCCCGATCAGGCCGAGCTCGGCGCGCTCGTGAAGGCCGTGGAACGTGCTGGCTACGGCGCGCTCGTCATCCCCGAGGGTGACGCCGCGCGCGCGGCCGCCGCGCAGGACGAGCGGGAGCTCCGGCTGCGCTACGTCGCGTCGCTCAAGCGGCGCCTCGTCGTCGCGAGCGTGCTCGCCGGTCTCGCGGTGGTCCTTTCGATGGCGGCGCACGTCATCCCCGAGCTCGAGCACGCCGACCGGCGCGCCTACGTGCTCTTCGCGCTCGCCACCCCGGTGCAGCTCTGGGCAGGCGCGCCCTTCTACCGCGCCGCGTGGAACGCCGCGCGCCACGGCACGAGCAACATGAACACGCTCATCGCCGTCGGCACGAGCGCGGCCTACGGCATCTCGGTCGTCGCGACCTTCCTTCCGAACGTGTTCTACACGAACGGCCTCGAGCCTCACGAGAGCCTGTACTACGAGACATCGAGCGCGATCATCGCGCTCGTCCTCGCGGGCCGCTTCATGGAGGCGCGCGCGCGCACACACACCGGCGACGCGATCCGGGCGCTCCTCGCGCTCGGCGCCAAGACGGCGCGCGTGCGGCGTGCCGGCGGAGCCGAGGAGGATGTACCGATCGAGCAGCTGAAGGTGGGCGACATCGTGCTCGTCCGTCCGGGCGAGACGATCGCCACCGACGGGCTCGTCCTCGCGGGATCGTCCGCGGTGGACGAGTCGATGCTCACCGGCGAGTCGATCCCGGTCGAGAAGACGGCGGGCGCCGAGGTGACGGGCGGCACGCTCAACACGACGGGCGCGCTCCGCGTCCGCGCGATGCGCGTCGGCAAGGACACGACGCTCGCGCAGATCGTCCGCCTGGTGGAGGACGCGCAGGCCTCGAAGGCGCCGATCCAGCGGCTCGTCGATCAGATCGCGGCCATCTTCGTGCCGATCGTGTTCGTGATCGCGGGCGTCGCGTTCGCAGCATGGTTCTTCCTCGGTCCCGAGCCGCGGATGACGTTCGCGCTCACCGCGTTCATCGCGGTCCTCATCATCGCGTGCCCGTGCGCGCTCGGCCTCGCGACGCCGACGGCGATCATGGTCGGCACCGGCCGCGGCGCGTCGCGCGGCATCCTCATCAAGAGCGCGATCGCGCTCGAGGCCGCGCAGCGCGTGGACACCGTCGCCTTCGACAAGACCGGCACGCTCACCGTCGGGCGACCGCAGGTCACCGACATCCTCACCTGCGCCGACTACGGCGAGGACGAGTCGCTCCGGCTCATCGCGAGCGCCGAGCTGCGCTCCGAACATCCGCTCGCGGGAGCCGTGCTCGAGGCCGCGCGGGAGAAGGGCCTGACCCCGAGCGAGCCCGAGCGGTTCGAGTCCTTCCCCGGGCAGGGCGTGCACGCGGTCGTCGATGGGCACGAGGTCTATGTGGGCAATCGTGGCTTCGCCACGGCGCATGGCTTCGCCGACCTCGACGACGGGCTGCTCGCGCACCACGAGGCCGCGGGGAAGACGCCGCTCGTCGCGACCGTCGACGGCAAGCCGCTCGCGATCCTCGCGCTCGCCGACGTCCCGCGCGCGGCGGCGAAGGACGCGGTGAGCGAGCTGAAGCGCATGGGCCTCCGCACCATCCTCGTGTCGGGCGACACGCGCCGCACCGCGGAGGCGGTCGCACGCACGATCGGGATCGACGAGGTCCGTGCCGAGGTGCGGCCCGATGCGAAGGCCGCGCTCGTCGCCGATCTCCAGCGCGCCGGACGAAGGGTCGCCATGGTGGGCGACGGGGTGAACGACGCGCCGGCGCTCGCGCAGGCCGATCTCGGCGTCGCCATCGGCAGCGGCACGGACGTGGCCATCGCGTCGGCGGGTATCGTGCTCGTCGGCGGGGATCCGCGCGGCGTGCCACGCGCGCTGCGGCTCTCGCGCAAGACCGTCGGGACGATCCGCACGAACCTCTTCTGGGCGTTCTTCTACAACGTCGCGCTCATCCCGCTCGCCGCAGGCGCGTTCTATCCGTTCCTCGGCGTGCTGCTCTCGCCGATCTTCGCCGCCGGCGCGATGGCCGTGTCGTCGGTGACCGTGGTCACCAACTCTTTGCGCCTGCGTGGCGCCACGATCGATCGCTGAAAGGAAAGGTGGACCGATGACCCAAGCGAAGCTGCTCGATCCGGTATGCGACATGACCGTGGACGTGGCCGAGGCGCGGGATCAGGGGCTCACGCTCGAGATGGCCGATCGTGAGTACGCGTTCTGCGCGGCCGGCTGCCTCACGAAGTTCGCGAAGTCCCCCCAGGCGTACATCGCCAAGGTCGATGCCTGGCTCGCGGCGGAGGCCCGCGGCGAGCATGCCGCCCCGCACGCGCACTCGGACGAGCTGCCGATGATCGACCACGGCATGCGTGAGTGGTACAAAGCCTGCCGCTGCTGCATGAGCGAGGCATACCCGAAGGTCGTCGAGCAGCTCGACACGGAGAAGGCGGAGGCCGCCGGCCACTAGGCCCGGCGGTGGCCATGCGCGACCACGCTGCCCATTCCGCCGCCGCGGACGCGACCGTCACGATCGCCGTCCCGCTCGACGAGGTCTTCTGCCCCTGCTGCCAGGACGACCTCGGCGCGGCCATCGCGCGCTTGCCTCACGTCGTCGGCGTGCACGTCGATCTCGCGCACAGGGTCGCGCACGTGACCGTACACGCGGGCATGACCGACGCGGCGACGCTCCGCGCGCAGATCGCCGATTGCAATTTCCGCAACCCCGTCCCGCTACCGAAGGCCGAGGTGTCGAGCCACGAGGCGATGCACCGCGCCGCCGCGAAGACCGCGGCACACGGCGGCCACGAGGCGATGGGTCACGACATGTCCGACCCTCGCATGGCGGCGGCGATGGAAGCCGACATGCGCCGGCGCTTCCCGATCGCGCTCGTGCTCTCGCTGCCCGTGGTCGCGTACTCGTCACTCGGCACGCTCATCCTCGGTGGCCGCGAGCTCCCGGCGCCCATCGATCGGAATTGGATCCTGCTCGCGTTCAGCACGCCGGTCGCACTGTGGGCATCGAGCGTATTCCACGTCGGAGCGTGGCGCTCGATCCGCTCCGGCGTGCTCAACATGAGCGTGCTCGTCTCGCTCGGCGTCCTCGTGAGCTATCTCTTCAGCGTCGGGATCACGTTCACCGTCGGCGGCGAGACGTTCTACGAGGCGGCGGTGATGCTCGCGACATTCCTGCTCTTCGGCCACTGGATGGAGATGAAGGCGCGCCGCGGATCATCCGATGCCGTACGCAAGCTCCTCGAGCTCGCGCCGAGCGAGGCGAACGTCGAACGCGACGGTCGCATCGTGCGCGTGCCTGTCGCGGAGGTGCGCGTCGGCGACGTGATCGTGCTGCAGCCCGGCGAGCGGGTCGCGGTCGACGGCGAGGTCATCGATGGCCGCACCTCGATCGACGAGTCGATGGTCACCGGCGAGTCGATCCCCGTCGAGAAGGAGAAGGGTGCATCCGTCGTCGCCGGGACGCTGAATCAGACCGGCTCGATCCGCTATCGCGCCACGAAGATCGGCGCCGATACCGCGCTCGCGCGCATCGCGCGGCTCGTCGAGACGGCGCAGGCCTCGAAGCCGCCCGCGCAGCGCATCGCCGACCGCGCCGCGCACTATCTCGTGCTCGTGGCGGTGGGCGCCGGGGTCGTCACGTTCCTGTTCTGGCTCCTCGTGGCACGCGAGCCGCTCCTCTTTGCCCTCACGCTTGCCGTCACGGCCGTGGTCATCGCGTGCCCGGACGCGCTCGGCCTGGCGACGCCGACGGCGGTCATGGTCGGCACGGACATCGGCGCGAAGCACGGCATCCTCTTCAAGGAGGCCACGAGCCTCGAGCTCGCTTCGAAGATCGGCGCGATGGTGTTCGACAAGACCGGCACGCTCACCGAGGGCAGACCGCGGGTGACCGACGTGATCGCGCTCGCGCCGGTCGACGAGAACGAGCTGCTCCGCCTCGAGGCCGGTGCCGAGACGCGATCAGGGCACCCCCTCGCGAAAGCGCTGCTGGATGAGGCTCGGCGCCGCGGGCTCGCGACGCCGGAACGGATCGACGACTTCGAGGCGCTCGGTGGCCGTGGCGTGCGCGCGCGTGTGGACGGCCGATCGCTTGTCGTAGGGACGAGGCGTCTCATGGAGGAGCAGGGGATCGACCTCCTCCCGCTCGCCGACCGCGTCAACGCGCTGCTCGCCGCGGGCAAGACGCTCACGATCGTCGCCATCGATGGGAAGCTCGCGGGCGTCGTCGCGGTGCAGGACACACCCCGCGCGAGCGCGAAAGCGGCCGTCGCCGGGCTGCGCGAGCTGGGCATCGAGGTCGCGATGCTCACCGGTGACAACCGCCAGACCGCGGAGGCGGTCGCGGGCGAGCTCGGGATCGAGCGCGTGCTCGCCGAGGTCCTGCCCGAGCACAAGGCCGACGAGGTGAAGCGCCTCCAGGCGGAGGGCAAGTTCGTCGCGATGGTCGGCGACGGCATCAACGACGCGCCCGCGCTCGCGCAGGCGGATCTGGGCATCGCGATCGGGGCAGGCACCGATGTGGCAGTGGAGACTGGTGACATCGTTCTGATGCGCTCGGATCCGCGTGACGTGCTTGGGGCCATCCGCCTCTCGAAGGCGACGGTCACCAAGATGAAGCAGAACCTCTTCTGGGCGGCGGTCTACAACCTCGTCGCTATCCCCATCGCCGCCGGCGCGCTCTATCCCGCCTTCGGCCTGCTGCTGCGACCGGAGTTCGGCGCCCTCGCCATGAGCGCCAGCTCGATCACGGTCGTGAGCAACGCACTGCTGCTGCGCCGGGTCGAGCGCGACCTGCGCTAGTGCACCTCGTCGTCCATTCCGCCCGATGGGTGCGGCATCGGCCGAACTCGAGCTCACCGACCTGCGGCGGCACGACGATGGCGATGGTCGCCGACGCGTGCGGAGGCACGCGAACACTCGCGCCCATGTGGCCGCTCTCGTGGTCGGCCTCGATCGGATCGAGCTTCGCCTGGACAAGCCGGTCCCGCATGTGACCGACGCCCGGCATCGATCCCGAGCCGTCGATCGTTCGTTCCGTGCTCGCTTCACGGGCTGGGCCGGTGCATGAGGCTTCAACACCAGGCTGTCTTCGCGTGCCCGCGCGTACTCGGCGAACGCGCCCGGCGCCCCGCGAACACCGCGTCGCCGGCCGCGAAGCGCGTCACGCGTCAACGACGAGACCGCGCGTATCACGAGCCTTCCGTCGGCCATCCGGGGCGCGATCGCGTCGCCGCTCCGGTCTGGCCACCGATCTCGCGGGCGCCACATCGGGCACGTACGAGAGCGGCCCGCGCATCGAGGATCCGCGCACCGGACTGCCGGCGACCGACCTCGTGAGCCTGACGGTGATCGGCCCCGACATCGTGGCCGCCGACGTCTATGCCACGGCGGTGTTCGCGATGGGTCCACAGGGACTCGCCGTCGTGGAAGGCATCCCGGGATACGATCGTCTTCGCATCGCGTAACGTCCGGATCGCTATGAGCCACTGCTACAGTGAGGTCAGGCGTCACGGCGTACAGCCGCCGACGAGGAGAAACACACGTGGCAACTGGAACGATCAAGAAGCTCGTAGGCGAGCGCGGTTTCGGATTCATCGCGCAGGCCGACGGGACGGACCTCTTCTTTCACCGCACCGCGGTGGCGGGAACGAGCTTCGACGAGCTGAGCGAGGGCCAGGCCGTGACCTACGAGAAGGCCATGGACCCGCGCCGCAACAAGGAAAGCGCCGAGAAGGTCACGCCGGCATAGCGCCCGGTGGGGTCGCGCGGGTCACGAACATCGTGACCGACGCCGAGACGACGAGGATCCTGAATACGTTCCAGCGTGACGCACGCGCCGCGCTCGAGCATCTTCTGCCCTTCCTCCATCGACCCGGCCTGTATCCCGACGCGATCGTCGAGGGATGGGGCGACGCGCGCGATGGTCATGCGACCGCATCGACCGTCGTCCTCATCTCGCCCAAGGGAGTGCGGCCACCCGACCGCACCAAGCAGCTCGCTCGCGTACGGCTCGAGGCCCGCGCGAACGGCACGTGGACGGTGACCATCTCGATCGTCGGGCACGCCGACGAGCGGGAGGCATGGCCGCCCGCCGCGGCGGACACCTGGTGGACCGCCGCGCGCGAGCGCGTCCGCGGCGAGATCGTGCGCTTCCGCGAAACGAAACGCCCGCCCGCCGCCGCTTCTTCCTGAGCCCCGCACGGGGCCGCGTCGGGGCCGCGACCATGCTCGTTCGCGGCGCGCAGGCGATCCGGCTCGCAACAAGTCCTGGTCGGTCGACGATCCGCGCGACCCGAAGCGCGGTCTGTCGGAGCGGCTCGCCCTGTCCGCTCTTCGCGGTGCTCTTCAGCGCGAACGTCGAGGTCCTGCCCTAGCGGCCGCGGTGACCGGCGCGCCCATCGCATCGACACCGAGCAGGCACGGCGCGGAAAGGCCGTAGCATCCCGCCGGTGGGAAGGGATGTGAGCGCGGACACACCGGTCGCCAGGCAGTCCGATATCTACCTTCGTGGCATCTCCGGCGAGGCGCCGCGCGTGCCGACCGATTGGCGCCGTCTCGAGGACGAGGCGCAGCGCCGCATGTCCCGCGAAGCGGTCGCCTACGTGGCCGGCGGCGCCGGCGCCGAGACGACGATCGCCGCGAATCGCGCGGCGTTCGAGCGCCATCGGATCGTGCCGCGCGTGCTGCGCGACGTGTCCTCGCGCGACACCGGCGTCGTGCTGTTCGGCCGGCGCATCCCCGCTCCGCTGCTGCTCGCGCCGATCGGCGTCCTCGAGCTCGCCCATCGTGCCGCGGACGTCGCCGTCGCGAGCGCGGCGGCGGACGTCGGACTGCCGATGATCTTCTCCACTCAGGCCTCCGTCCCGATGGAGGAGTGCGCGCGCGTCATGGGCGCCTCGCCTCGCTGGTTCCAGCTGTACTGGAGCAAGAACGACGCGCTCGTCGAGAGCCTCGTACGCCGCGCCGAGTCCGCGGGATGCGACGCGATCGTCGTCACGCTCGACACCAAGCTCCTCGGCTGGCGCACGCGCGATCTCGACCTCGCGTACCTGCCGTTCCTGCACGGAAAGGGGATCGCGCAGTACGTCAGCGATCCGGTGTTCATGGCGGCCGCGCGGGCGTCGGCCGCCGCCGGAGCGCGCGCGCCCAGACGGAAGGCCACGCTCGGCGCGATCGGCGTGCTCCTCGAGATCACGCGCGCGCATCCCGGCGGGTTCTGGCCGAATGTCCGTTCGAAGCTGCCGCTGGCCGCGGTGCAGGAGTTCATCGCGACGTACTCGCGGCAGTCGCTCGCCTGGGACGATCTGCGTTTCCTGCGCGAGCGGACGAGGCTGCCGATCCTGCTCAAAGGCATCCTCCATCCGGACGACGCCCGCCGCGCGCTCTCGTACGGCATCGACGGCCTCATCGTCTCGAACCACGGCGGCCGGCAGGTCGACGGTGCGATCGCGTCGCTCGACGCGCTGCCGGCGGTGGTCGACGCCGTGGGGGATCGCGTGCCGGTACTTCTCGACGGCGGCATCCGCGGCGGCGCCGACGTGTTCAAGGCGCTCGCGCTCGGCGCGCGGGCGGTGTGCGTGGGGCGGCCGTACGTGTATGCGCTCGCGCTCGCGGGCCGCGAGGGCGTGCGGGAGCTGCTCGAGGATCTGGTCGCCGATTTCGAGATCACGATGGCGCTCGCGGGGTATCGCTCGGTGGCCGACATCGATCGCCGGGCGCTCGCGGCCGGCCCCACGCCGTAGGGCCGTACCATCGGTCGATGACCTCGATGGACACGGCGCGCGCCTTCGTGAAGGCCGTGCAGGATCAGCGGGCCGACGCCGCGGCGGAGCTGTGCACCGATGACGTCGAGGTCATGCTGCCGGGTGCCGATGCGCCGCTGCGCGGCAAGGAGGGCGTCCGCCAGATGATCCGTCTCGCGCCGCAGTTCGAGCACAGCATGCGCGACGAGGAGGAGCGCGACGGCGAGGTGCGCATCACGACCCTCACGCGCGCGCCGGGCGTCTTCGCGAACTACACGACGTGGCGGTTCGTCCTCGACGGCGACCGCGTGAAGCGGCTGTCCTTCGACCTCAAGGGCGCCAACTAGGCCGTCGCCCTACGCACGCGCGTCCAGGATGTGCGCGCCGCGGAGCGGCGGCGGAGGTAAGGAGATGGCGGTCAACGTCGGCGTGAGCTACCTCGCGGTCATCGTCGCGCTCGTCATCGGCTTCGCGTACTAGGCACCGCAAACCTTCGGCGGACGGTGGATGGCCTACCTCGGTACGACCCAGGCGCGGCTCGCGATCCCGGACCGATGGGCCTGGCCACGCGCGCCGTCGTGTCGCTCCTCAATGCGTGTGTCCTCGCCGTGCTCTCGCTGAATCTCGGCGGCGCCACCATCGGCGACGGCGCGATGCTCGGCGTCATCTGCTGGCTCGGCTTCATGGCCATCGTGCAGGTCGTCATGGGGGCCGTCGTTACCGCCTGGCGCTGACCGCGCGGAATGCGGGCCGCTCGGTATCGTGTTCTCTCACAGGTGAACGGCCGCATTCCCGCTCTCTATCTCGGACACGGCGCGCCACCGCTCGTCGACGATCCGGTCTGGCCCGGCGAGCTCTCTCGCTGGGCGGGCGACCTGCCGCGGCCGACGGCGATCCTCGTGGTCTCCGCCCATTGGGAGGAGTCGCCGCTCACCATCGGCGCGACGACGCCCGTCCCGCTCGTGTACGACTTCTACGGATTCCCGGAGAAGTACTACCGCGTCACGTATCCCGCGCCCGGCGCGCCGTGGCTCGCGCAGCGGGTGAAGCAGCTCATCGGACCGAAGACGCCGAGCGCCGAGGAGCCGCTCCGCGGTCTCGACCATGGCGCCTACGTCCCGCTCACGGTGATGTATCCGCGGGCCGACGTCCCGGTGCTGCAGATCAGCATGCCGAGCCTCGACGCGCGCGAGCTGCTCGAGCTCGGGAAGAAGCTCGCGCCGCTGCGCGACGAAGGAGTCCTCATCATGGGCTCGGGCTTCATGACGCACGGACTTCCGTTCCTGCGGGACTTCCGTCCAGACGCGCCCGCGCCGTCGTGGTCGAAGGAGTTCGATCAATGGGCCGCGGAGACGCTCGCGAAGGCCGACGTCGACGCGCTGCTCGATTACCGCCGACGCGCGCCCGGTCTGCCGTATGCGCATCCGACGGTCGACCACTTCGTCCCGCTCTTCGTCACGGTCGGCGCGAGCATCGAGACCGTCGACACGGGCAAGACCGTGATCGACGGCTATTTCCTCGGCCTCTCGAAGCGTTCCCTGCAGTTCGCCTGATCGCCCCCGCGTGGCCGCGCGGTAGCACCGTATTCAGCTCGCGGCTTTCGCCGTTCGCGTGCGTGGATGGGTGTCGTCGGCGTCTGGCCAGCGCTCGTTCTCGTCGTCATGAAGCCGTAGGGCTCGCGCGCCACGCGGTCAGGAGCGCCATCAGCGCGCCTCGAGCGCGGATGCGATCGCGCGACCGACATCGGCGGTGCGCGCGGTCCCGCCGAGGTCGGGCGTGCGCGGCGAATCTGGTGCGGCGAGCACGCGCTCGATCGCGGCGACGATGTCCGCCGCCGCGGCGGCCTCGCCGAGATGCTCGACCAGCATCGCGCCCGCCCAGATCTGCGCGATCGGGTCGGCGACGCCCCTGCCGGCGATGTCCGGCGCGGAGCCGTGCACCGGCTCGAACATCGAGGGGTGCCGCCGGCTCGGATCGATGTTGCCGGACGGCGCGAGGCCGAGCGTGCCGGTGGTACCGGGTCCGAGGTCGGAGAGGATGTCGCCGAAGAGGTTGCTGCCGACGACGACGTCGAATCGCTCGGGCGACATCACGAAGCGCGCCGCGAGGACGTCGATGTGGTACTGGTCGGTGCGGACGTCCGGGTACTCCGCCGCGATGGCGCGGAAGCGCTCGTCCCAGTACGGCATCGAGATGGCGACGCCGTTCGACTTCGTCGCCGAGGTCACGTGCGGACGGCCGAGACGGCGCGCGAGGTCGAACGCGTAGCGCATGATGCGATCGACCCCGCGGCGCGTGAACGTCGCGACCTGGATGACGGTCTCGGCCTCGCCCTGGCCGAAGCGCCCGCCGACCTGCGAGTACTCGCCCTCGGTGTTCTCGCGGACGATCCAATAATCGGGTCTCGCGTCGCGGAGCGGAGAGCGCACGCCGGGAAGCAGGCGCACGGGGCGCAGGTTCACGTACTGGTCGAACTCGCGCCGGATCGGAATGAGCAGGCCCCACAGCGACACGTGATCGGGCACGCCCGGATAGCCGACCGCGCCGAGGAGGATCGCGTCGTGCGGGCGGAGCTGGTCTATCCCGTCGGCCGGCATCATGCGCCCGGTGCGCGCGTAGGTCGCGCAGCTCCAGTCGAAGTGCCGGTACTCGATCGCGAACGAATGCTTCGCCGCGGCGGCGTCGAGCACGCGGAGCGCCTCGGGCATGACCTCGGTCCCGATGCCGTCGCCCGGGAGCACCGCGACGCGATAGCGCTTCACGCGCACATCATCCCGCGCCGCGGGAGCTGGCTCAGCCGGTACGGCGTCGCGCCGTGGCCCAGAGGCCGAGGAGCGCGGCGGCGCTCAGGACGCCGCCGATGACGGCCCACTCGCTGCGGCCGGTCATGAACGAGCCCGGGACGAGACCGACGCCCTGACCGATCCAGAGCACGCCCATCGCGGTCGCCAGCACGAGCACCACACGCAGAGCGCGCATGCCGCCGACTGTACGCTCGACCCGATGCGCGACCGGCGCGCCGTGTTCATGGTGCTCATCGCGGCGGTCATGTGGGGGACGACCGGGACGGCGCGCGCGCTCGCGCCCGCGAGCGCGTCGCCTCTCGCGGTCGGCGCGGTGCGCGTCGCGATCGGTGGCGCGATCCTCGTGGTCCTCGCGCTCGCGCGCGGGTCGCTCACACGCGCGCGCTGGCCGCTCGGCCCGACGCTCGCGGTCGCGCTCGGCGTGGCCGCGTACCAGCTCTCGTTCTTCGAAGGCGTCGCGCGCGCCGGCGTCGCGGTCGGCACGATCGTCGCGATCGGCAGCGCGCCGCTCTTCGCCGGCGTCCTCGCGCTCGTCACGCTCGGCGAGCGGCCGTCGCGCCGCTGGGCCGTCGCGACCACGCTCGCGCTCGCCGGCGTCGTGCTCCTCTCGACGCCGCCCGCGGGCGTGGAGCTCGTGCCGCTCGCCCTGCTCCTGCCGCTCGCCGCAGGGGCCTCGTACGCGACGTACGCGACCGGATCGAAGGCGCTCCTCGCCGGACGCGACAACGTGGCCGTCGCCGCGGTCGCGTTCGGCGGCGGCGCGATCGTCCTACTGCCGGTCCTCGCCGTGGCGGATCTCTCGTGGCTCGGACGACCGAGCGGCATGGTCGCCGCGCTCGAGCTCGGCGTCATCGCGACGGCTCTCGCCTACGTGCTCTTCACGCACGCGCTCGCACGCATCCCCGTGTCGTGGGGGGCGACGCTCTCGCTCGCCGAGCCGCTCACCGCGACGCTCCTCGGGACGGTCATCCTCGGCGAGACGCTCGCCTCCGTTCAGCTCGGAGGGGCCGCGCTCGTCGCGGCCGGCCTGCTCGTCCTCGCCACGGCGCCCGCGGCTTCTTAGCGCCGCATTACCGGCCTCTCATGCTCTTCTTAGGACCGTGGGCGAACCTCGTCGCATGACCGCAGAGGCCCCGCGGCTCCCAGCGCCGGCGAAGCGCCGGTCGCCGACCGCGCTCGTCGCCGTCCTCCTCGCGCTCGTGCTCCTGGCACTCGGCGCGCTCGACGTGAGCCGCCTCGCCGGTGGCCTGCCGCTCCCCACCCAGCAGCGGACGTCGGCGCAGACGGAGGTGACGCAGCGCGACGCGGTGAAGCAGACGATCCAGCGCTCCAACGAGGCGCAGGCCGGCGCGTTCAACTCGGGCGATCCCTCCGTGATGAAGCGCTACGCCACCGACTCCTTCTATCAGGAGCTCCTGAAGACGAACCAGGATCTCGCCGCGTCGGGCGTCACCCGCATCGAGATCGTCTCGACCGAATGGGGCGACATCGCCGTGGACGGCGCGTCGGCGAGGGCCACGACCTTCGAGACGTGGCGCTCGACCTTCCGCGACGGCTCGAGCGACGAGTCGACGGCGCGCAACGACTACGCGCTCGTATCGCAGGACGGCGCGTGGAAGATCGACGCCGACGATCAGCCCGGCGCGGTCCTGCGGCCCGCCCCGCGGACCCAGACCGATACGGGCGCGCCGGCCGCGGCGACGCGCTCGTCGACCTCGTCCAACTGGTCGGGCTACGCGGCGCGCGGCGGATCGTTCACGTCGGTCACCGGCACCTGGACCGTTCCCACCGTGACCGCGACGACGAGCGGCGCCGACGCGACGTGGGTCGGCATCGGCGGCGTCGATTCTCGCGACCTCATCCAGGCCGGGACGCAGGCGACGGTGAGCGGCGGCGAGGTGTCGTACGACGCGTGGATCGAGATGCTGCCGGCGTCCTCCCGCCCCGTCTCGCTCAGCGTCGCTCCCGGTGACTCCGTCACGGTGACGATCGCGCAGAAGAGCGGCGCCGATTGGACGATCACGATCAAGAACAACACGACCGGTGGCCGTTACAGCACGACGGTGCAGTACCGCTCGACGAACTCGTCCGCCGAATGGATCGAGGAAGCGCCGAGCATCGGACGCGGCACGGTCGCGCTCGACAGCTTCGGCGCGGTGCGATTCACCGGCGCGTCCGCGGTCCGGGACGGGAAGACGCTCGACCTCGGCGCGCTCGGCGCGGAGGCGATCACGATGATCAACGGCTCGCGCCAGGCGATCGCGACGCCCTCGGTCATCGGCAGCGACGGCTCGAGCTTCACCGTCACGCGCACCGACGCGCCGGCCACCGCCCCCGGGACCGGCAACCCCCGCCGCCGCCGCGGCTAGGCGTAGGGTCCGCGCCCGACGCCGGCCCTCCCCCGTCCGGGGGAGCGACTGCACCCCCGCGGGGGATGCCCGGGAGGGGGGCGCTCCGTAGCCTCGCAACAGGCGACAGATGGTCACCTGGGAGATGCCTGACGGCACGGAGTTCCGCTACGAGGGCGTGGCGGTGACCGACGGCGCGCTCCGCGAGTTCGTCCTTCGCTTCATGTCCGCCGAGGGCATGTCCTGGGATGTCTCCAAGTGGGACGACAAGGCGATCGAGCTCGCGTTCCTGCGACGGTTCGGCGAGCGGATCCGCGTGACGCGCGAGCGCGCGCTGTCCGGCACGACCGTCCTCATCTTCAAGCCGGTCCTCGCCACCGCCTGAGCGAACGTATCGCGGGACATGGTCCCGTCCGCGCGCGCCGCTAGGCTCAGCCCCCATGAACACACCGAAGAGGTACGAGATCCTGCGCGTCGACCCCGCCACCATGTCCGAGGACGCTCTCGCGGACGCGGGCCGTCTGCTCCAGGCGATGAACCTCGAGCGCGTTCCCGAGGACCCCCCGACACCGGTCGACGTCATCGTGCAGCGCATCCGCGCGACGACCCCCAGCCAGTGGCGCGCGATCTTCGCCGCCCGCGATCGGTCCGGAGCGCTCGTCGGCTCGGCCTTCGTCGGATGGAATCGCAACGAGCCCGAGAACGCGCACGTTCGCTGGAGCGAGGTGAACGTCCTGCCTGCGCACCGCCGGCGCGGGGTGGGCCGCGCGCTCTTCGCGGCGCTCGTCGAGGCCTGCCTCGACCAGGGCGACGGCCTTGTGTTCATGGGACAGACCTCCGACCGCGTTCCCGCCGGCGAGCACTTCGCGCGCGCGATCGCCGCGTCGCCGGGCCTCGCGATGAGGCTGAATCAGCTGACTATCGCCGACGTCGACCGCGCGAAGGTCGCCGAGTGGACGAAGCTCGATCCGGCGGGCTACCGGCTCGAGCGTGCGGACAACACCGTGCCGAAGCACCTCATCCAGCCGTACCTCGATGCCGCGAACGCGATGAACGACATGCCAAAGGGCGAGCTGCGCTTCGCCGACCAGCGCTTCACCGAAGAGCAGCTCCACGACCGCGAGGAGTGGCTCACGCAGGCCGGCATGGAGTGGTGGCTCGTCGTCGCCGTCCATGCGACCACTGGCGAGGGCGCGGGATTCACCGAGGTGAGCTACGACCCGCGCGTCGCGCACCTCCTCCAGCAGGGCGGCACCGGCGTGACGCAAAAGCATCGCGGTCACCGCCTGGGCCTCTGGATGAAGGCCGCGATGCTCGACCGGATCGTGCGCGAGCGGCCCGCGGCGCGCTACGTCCGCACCGGCAACGCGAACGTGAACGAGAACATGCTCGAGATCAACACGCTCCTCGGCTTCCGCCACGCGTGGTCGAACACGCTCTGGCAGCTGCCGCTGGCCGAAGCGCGCACGAGCCTCGGGCTCCGCGAGCGGGCGGCCGCGAAGATCTAGCGGGCGCGTCGGGGCAGGAATGTCATGGCGATCGTGACCCGCCGTCAGCCGCACATCCCGCTCGAGGAGCTGTGCCGCCTTCCGTCGTTCTTCCTCCCGGTCGTCTCCTGGAAGGGCGACCGAGCCGCGTTCTACTGGGACAAGACCGGCCGGCTGGAGCTCTTCGTCATGGACCTCGCGACGAAAGCCGTCCGGCAGGTGAGCCACGGCGAGACGCCGCGCGCGCTGCGGACCGGATTCGCCTGGACCCGCGACGACCGCGAGATCGCCTTCGGCAAGGACAGCGGCGGGAACGAGCAGCACGACATCTACGCGATCGACGTCGAGACGGGCGCGGTACGGCAGCTCACGAGCGACCCCGCGGCCGAGGAGCACGCCGTCGAGCTCAGCCCCGGCGACCAGTGGCTCCTCGTGAACACGAACAAGCGGCTGCCCGACGCTCCGGACCGTCCGGGTCAGCTGAACCTCTGGAAGGTGAAGCGCGACGGCTCCACCTACCTGCCGCTCACGCGCCACGCCTTCCCCGCGTTCGCCGCCGGGTGGTCGAAGGACGGATCGAAGATCGCGTACGTGACGAACGAGGACACGACCGATCTGAAGAACCGTGACGGATACGTCGTCGATCCGGATGGCAAGGCGCCACACAAGGTGTGGAGCGTCCGGAAGGGCTCGCAGGACACGTTCGGCGGATGGCATCCGGACGGCCGCCGCATCGCGGTCACGAGCGACGCGTCGGGCGACAACCGCGCCGGCATCCTGGACGTCGAGAGCGGCGAGGTCCGCTGGCTCTCACCGGACGGCGTCGAGGAGCACGCCCTGCGCTTCTCCAAGGACGGGAAGCTGCTCGCGTGCATCCGCAACCACGAGTCGTCGGTGACTCCGGTGATCTACGACGTCGAGGCCGGGAAGGCGCGCACGCTGAAGCTGCCGGAGGGCTTCGCCGTCGGCGCGCAGTTCCTCGCCGCCGACCGCAAGCTCCTCGTGACGTACAGCACCGACACGACACGGTCCAGCCTGGTCGCCTACGACCTCGCGACGGACACGTACGAGGCGCTGCTCGAACCCGAGTACGGCTCGATCGACCGCGGCGTGTTCGTGCAGGCGACGCACCTGTACTACCCGACGTTCGACGGAAGGCGGATCCCCGCGATCCTCTACGTGCCGAAGGACCCCGCGCCCGGCGAGAAGCTGCCCGCGATCGTGCACGTCCACGGCGGGCCGACCGCCCAGTGGTCCCGCGGCTTCGATCCCTTCGCGCAGTTCCTCGTGGACCGCGGCTACGTCGTGATCGAGCCGAACATCCGCGGCTCGACCGGGTACGGCGTCGCGTTCCGCGACGCGGCGATCAAGGACTGGGGCGGCGCCGACCTCGAGGACGTCGCGGCGGCGGCCGCCTACCTGAGGACGCTGCCCTGCGTCGATGGGTCGAAGATCGTCGTGTTCGGCGGAAGCTACGGCGGCTTCATGACGTTCATCGCGGCGACGAAGAAGCCCGCTGTGTGGCGCGCGGCGATCGCGTGGGTCGGCATCAGTGATCTGCACGCCATGTGGGACGAGAGCAAGGAGCACTTCCGCTACTTCCTCCGCGAGCAGATGGGCGATCCGGAGCGGGACCGCGCGCTGTGGCGCGACCGGAGCGCGATCGAGTTCGCCGATCGGCTGAAGGCGAAGCTGCTCATGGTCCACGGCGTGAACGACCCGCGCTGCCCGGTCTCCCAGTCACGCGCCTTTCGCGACAAGCTGCTCGCCCTCGGGAAGAAGGAGGGAGTCGACTTCGAGTACGTCGAGCTCGGCGACGAGGGTCACGGGAGCGCGGACATCGAGCAGAAGATCCGCGCGTTCACGATCCTGGCGGACTATCTCGAGCGCGTGCTCGCCTAGCCCGCGAGGCCGGTGAGCGCGGCGAGCGGGCACACGCCGCTCCTCGCGGCTGGCTACGCGGGCCCGCTGCTCACGGCGCGCGTCGCGTTCGGGCCCGCTGGGCGCAGATGCTCGTCGCGGCGTGTGCCCGCTCGCCGCGGACCACGCTCCTCGCGGCTGGCTACGCGGGCCCGCTGCTCACGGCGCGCGTCGCGTTCGGGCCCGCTGGGCGCAGATGCTCGTCGCGGCGTGTGCCCGCTCGCCGGGGACCACCGCGCGGGCCGCTCGCCGCTCCCGCAGCGAGGTCGCGCAGACGAGCGCGCTACGGCGCCGGTGACGCGACGGCAAAGCGCTCGCCGGTGAACTCGATGACGGCGCCGGGGATCACGTCGAGATACACGAATTCGATGCCCTTCGCGAACGCGACCTTCCGTACGTCGGCGGCGCGTGCGGGCGCGAGTCCGGGCGTGAACACCACGATGCGGTCGACCTGACCCGCCCGGATCTTGCGCGAGAAGCGCACGTACGGCTCCGGGTCGTACTGGCGCGCGTGATAGTCCGGAAGGTAGTAGCGGACGAGCAGGAAGTCCTCGCGCGTGAGGATGAGCGTCCGCGCCGCGCTGTAGTGATCGCGCACGTAGGCGAAGCGGGTGCCGAGCTCGCGGTCGTGCTTCGCGATGGCCGCCGCCGAGAACGGCGCGGGCGTCGACACGAAGACGAAGGCCGGTGCGACGACGAGCGCCGTCCAGCCGGCGCCGACGACCGCGCCGCGCCATTCCGGCGCCCGGGCCGCGGCGGCGGCGAGAGCACGGGCGCCGAGCAGGTAGAGCGCCGGGACAGCCGAGAGCACGTATCCCCAGTCGCCGATGTGGAGCGTGGCGTAGATGAGGAGCGGCGGCACGCACCAGAGGAGCGCGAACGCGGCGTCGTCGAGCTCTCGCGTGCGCCACGCGCGGCGCGCGACGAAAAGCACCGCGGCCGCCGCGAGCGGCGCGACGAGCAGCAGGCCCCAGCCCAGCGCGTACCCCGTCATCGCGACGTTCGCGACGAGGGCGGGCACGCCCCGCGCGACGATCGAGTACGCCTCCTCGACGTAGCTCGCCTGGCTGCCAAGCGCGATCGCGTATTCCTCGAGGCCGCCCGAGAGCACGACCGTCGGCACGAGCCACACGACGCACGCGGCGAGCCCGGCGAGCCCGGCGAGCGCCGCGCGGCGCGCGCCGAGCGGCCACACGCACCACAGCCACAGCGGCGCGAAGAGGAGCAGCAGATCCTGCCGGAAGCCGCCCGCCAGGCCGAAGACCACGCTCGCGGCCGCCGCCGCGCCGATCCCGCGACCACGCGCGCGGAGCGCCGCGGCGGCGATCGCGATGGAGCCGAGCCCGAGGACGGCGTACGGGTACGCGATCTCGGAGTACTGCCAGACGAGCGGGTCGGCCGCGTACGCCGCGCCGGCGATGATCGCGAAGCGGTCGGGGACGAAGCGCCGCGCGAGGAGGAAGACGCCCATCGCGCCGAGCGCGCTCGCGAGCGCCGAGACGAGGACGAGCGCGGCGTTGCTGTCCAGGCCGCCGTCGCGCACCGCCGCGGCCGACGCGACGTACAGGATGTAGCCGGGCGGATGCGGGCGCTGGTTCCGCAGCTCGTCGTCGACGTGGAAGCCCTGCTCCAGCGCGCGCGCGTAGAGGACCGAATCGTGCGCCCACAGCGTGCGCGCCACGAACGGCGCGCGGCTCACGAGGACCGCGATGAAAATGCACGCCGCGAGCGCGGCGGTACGCCTCACTCCTGCGTGGACGAGGGACGCGACCGGCGCGCCCAGAGCTGCGACCCCACCACCACCGTAAAGATTGCCACGCCGGCGATGTCCTGCGTGCTTCCGGGCGCCAGCAGCAACAGGCCCGAGACCACGAGCAGGAGGCGCTCGACGACGTTCGTCGGGTGGAAGAGATATCCGCCGACGCCGGCGACGATCGCGACGATGCCGGCGCAGGCCGAGACGGACGCGACGGCCGCGTCGAGCAGGGGGACGTCGCGCCAGAGGATGGCGAGGCCGTCGGGCTGCGTGAACATGAACGGGACAAGGAAGCACGGCAGCGCGTACTTCCAGGTGAGCATCATCGTGCGATAGGGGTTGCCGCCCGTGATCGCCGACGCGGCGAACGGCGAGAGCGCGACGGGCGGCGACACCTCCGAGAGGACGGCGTAGTAGAAGACGAACATGTGCGCCGCGGGCGGCGGGACGCCGAGCTGCGTGAGCGCCGGGATCACCGTCGGGACGGCGACGAGGTACGTCGCGGTGATCGGCAGCGAAAGGCCGAGGACCCAGAGCACGACCGCCGAGACGACGAGCGTGAGCACGAGGTTGCCGAGCCCGAGCTGCAGGATGAGGCTCGAGACCTTCAGGCCGAGCCCGGTCTGCAGCAGGATCCCGACGATGATGCCGGCGACCGCCGTCGTCGCGGCGACCCCGAGCACCTGCTTCGTGCCCGACGCGAGCGCCTCGACCAGCCTGGGGAGCGAGAGCGCGGTCTCCCTTCTCACGTACGAGACGAGGACGGCCAGCACGATCGACCAGAAGACGGCGGTGATCGTCGTGAAACCGATGACGAGGAACACGATGATCGCGAAGAGGCTCGTGTATTGGTACCAGTAGCGCGCGGTGAGGGTCCAGAAGCCGGGCGCATCGAGCGCGATCTGCCGCGCGCCCATCCGGCGCGCGTCGACCTCGATCATCAGCAGGATGCCGAGGTAATAGAGGATCGTCGGCATCATCGCCATGATCACGACGTCGAGGTAGCTGATCTTGAGGATCTCGGCCATGAGGAAGGCCGCCGGTCCGAGCACGGGTGGGGAGATCACGGCCCCGATGCCGCCGGCGGAGAGGATCGCCCCCGACGAGTCGCGATCGTGTCCCGCCTTCTTCAGCATCGGGTAGGTGATCGACCCCAGCGTCACTGTCGTCGCCACGCCGGAGCCGGACACCGTCCCGAGCAGGAACGAGGCGATCGTCACGGTGCGCGCGGCACCGGTCGGCCGCTTTCCCGCGAGCGCGAACGCGAGGTCGACGTAGAACTTGCCCGCCTTCGTGTGATCGAGGATCGCGCCGTAGATCGTGAAGAGGATGATGAACGTGGCCGCCACCTGCAGCGGCGTGCCGAGCATGCCGTCGAGCCCCAGGTACTGGTTCGCGATGATGTCGTCGAGATCCTTCGGCGGGACGCGGAACGGCCCGGGCATGAAGTCACCGAAGTACGCGTAGGCGATCGCGATGAGCCCGAGCGCCGGCAGATGCCATCCGGTCGTGCGGCGACCCGCTTCCAGGACGAGTAGGATCGCGACGACGCCGAAGATGAAGTCGGTCTGATTCGGGCTGGCCAGCCGGTAGATGACCTGGTCGAAGTTGATGAAGATGTAGAGCGTGATCGCGACCGACGCGACGCAGAGCGCGAGGTCGAGGATCGTGACGCGGCGCCGGAAGCGCGCGAGCGGCGGGTACAGCAGGAACGTGAGAACGAGGGCGGCGGTCAGGAAGATCATCGTGTAGATCTGCGGCGTCGTGACCGTCTGTCCCAGGATGTAGAAGGTCGGAACGAGGACGAACCCGGTGAAGGGGATCTCGGCCCCGGCGATCGCGTAGTAGAGCGCGAAGAGCGTCGTCGCTACCGCGATGACCGTGACGGCGCGTCCGAAGGCACCCGACAGGGTGCGGGTCCGTGCTTCCTGCTCGTATTCCTCGATGAGCTCCTTGGTCTTCTCGTCGGCGAGGACCTTCTCGAGGTCCGGGCGGACGACGATCTCGGGCGTGTCGCTCATCGCACGGCCTCGGTGAGCGTGAGCGCGAACGGCCGCTGGCCGACGCGAACGGTCACGACCGTCTCGCCGAAGAGCGACAGAAGCTCGTACGACCAACGGGACGTCGTCATGCGCTGCTGTCCCTGCGGCGCGACGCGGATGATCAGCTCCTGGTGTTCGCTCGGAGGAGCGTCCTCGGACCAGAGCCCGTCGCTGTCCCGCGCGATCCGTCCGTCCTCCCAGCGGAAGTACTCGATGGAGCGGATGTCGGGAGAGCGGACGCGTAGGAGATCGATCGCGTCGCCGTGACGGACGAACTCCTCATACACCGGGACCTCGTAGATCGACTGCCGGTACGAGTAGGTGAGCGGCTCGCCGTCGTCGAGCGGCGCGAGCACCTCGCGCGAGCCAGCGGAGAGCGACAGGACGCGGACGGGGGTGGCGACCGCCACCCCCGTCACGATCACGATCGCGCCCGCGAGCGCGACCGGCCAGCTACTGCTTCCAGACACCCTTGGACTTGTAGAAGTCGATCGCGCCCGGGTGGAAGTCCAGAGGCGACCCGACCGTCGCGCTCTCGAGCTTCAGGTTCTTCGCCTCCGCATGGATCGCCGCGAGCTCGCTCTGGCTGTCGAACATCGTCGTGAGGATCGCCTTCGCGAGGGCGGGATCCATCTTCGAGCTCACGACGAGGAGGTTCGCCACGGCCGACACCGGGACGTCCGCGTCGTTCTTGTACACGCCGGCCGGGATCTTCGCCTGCGTGTAGAACGGCCCGTACTTATCCGACATCTTCTTGATGCCATCGGAGAGATCGATGAGCCTGAGCTTCGTGGAATTCGCGAGATCGAGCACGGCGGCCGTCGGAAGCCCGCCGCTCCAGAAGAACGCGTCGATCTTGCCATCGCGGAGCGCGTCGGCCGAGTCCTGCACGCCGAGGCGCTGCCGCTGGATGTCCGTGTCGGGGCTGAGGCCGTAGGCCTCGAGGGTGCGATTGCCGATGATCTCGGTGCCGGAGCCGGCGGATCCCATCGAGACACGCTTGCCCTTGAGGTCCGTGACCTTGGTGATGCCCGAGGCGTCCTTCACGACGAGGTGCGTGAAGTTGTAGTAGAGGACGGCCAGCGCCTTCGCGTCGACCTTCTCCGAGAACTGCGGCGCCTTGCCCTGCACGCCGTCGAACGCGGTGTCGGCGAGCACGAACGCGAGGTCGGCTTTCCCCTGACCGATGAACTTCATGTTGTCGACCGAGGCGGTCGTCTGCTGCGCGCTCGCGGCGACCTTCATCTTCTTGCTGAGCAGGTCCGCGAGTCCGGCACCGTAGACGATGTACACGCCGCCGGTCCCGCCGGTCACGATGTTGAGGCTCTTGCCCTCGAAGCTGGGTGTCGCCGACGCGGCCGCGGAGCCCGATGCGCCGGGCGTCGCGGTCGGCGCCGACGCGCGTGGGGCCGAGCACGCGGCCGCGACGAGGGCCGCGGCGCCGAGTGATGCGATGAAGCGAACGGTGCGTCCCATGCGGTTTCAACCTCCCGAACGCGCGCGAGTCTAATCGTGCGGCAGACGGGCGCTCAGGTCCGGGAGCGCTGGAGCCTCGCCGCGCGCCGTTGCTCGGCCGCTCGCATGCGCCGGCGCTCCTCGTCAGTCTCGGCGATGAGCGGCGGGAGCGGCACGGGGCGGCCGTTTTCGTCGATCGAAACGAAGACGAGGTGCGCCGACGACACGTGCACGACCTTGCCGGTCAGGAGGTTCTCGGCCTCGACGCGCACGCCGACCTCCATGCTCGTGCGCGCGACGTGGTTCACCGACGCCTTCGCCGTCACGAGGTCGCCGACGTACACCGGCGCGAGGAAGGACAGCTGGTCGACGAACGCGGTCACCACGCGGCTGCGCGCGTGGCGCGTCGCGGCCGCGCCGGCGCACGCGTCGATGAGCTTCATGATCTCACCGCCGTGGACGTTGCCGTACGGGTTCGCGTCCGACGGCAGCATCGTGCGCGACATCACCGTCTTCGATCCGGAGACCGGCTTCCCTTGGAGCATGGCCGAATCCTATCGACTCGACCCGGTGGGCACGCATACTTGCGTCATGTCGGTGCTCTCACGCGAAGAGCTGCGCGCCGCGCTCGCGGCGGACCCGCCGCTGGTCGAAGGCATCGATCCGCAGGTGCAGCTGCAGCCGAGCGGCATCGACCTCAGGGTCGAGCGGGTGCAGCGGCTCACCTCGCCGGGGCTGCTGGGTGCCGCGGACAACGTCCGCGAGCCGGCCGCTCGCGAGGAGCTCGCGCCGGACGTCGACGGGTGGTGGTCGCTGTCGCAGGGCGCGTACGTGATCACCTACCGGGAGAAGGTCAACATCCCCCTCGATCTCATCGGCCTTTCGTGGCCGAGATCGAGCCTTCCCCGATCCGGCGTGGCGATCAACGGCGCGGTGTGGGACCCCGGGTACTCCGGCCGTGGCGAGGCGATGCTCTCGGTCGTGAATCCGCGTGGCTTCCGGCTGCAGCGCGGCGCACGCGTGCTGCAGATCGTGTTCTTCCGGCTCTCGTCCGCGACGGTCGAGGGGTATCGCGGCCGCTACCACGGGGAGAATGCGACTCGCGAATGACAACGAGCGGTGAAGCATGAGCATCCGGATCCAGCCGAACGGTCCGTACATCCTCACGGGCCCGATCACGATCGAGGACGCCGAGGGTCGGGCGATCACGATTCCCGAGGGACGCACCGTGAAGCTGTGCCGCTGCGGCCATTCGGCCACCAAGCCGTACTGCGACGGGACCCACCGCCGCGTCGATTTCGTCTCGCGTCCGACGTTCGAGCCGGAGCCCGTCGAGCACACGTGACGACGAGCCGGTTCGTGTGGGCGCTCGGCGTCGTCGCGCTCGCGCTCGCGGTCCCGGCCGCGCTCGCCGTCGCCGGCGTGCTGCCCTTCGCATACGACTTCCGCGCGTACTGGCTCGCGGCCGCGCACCTCGTGACCGGCCAGCCGATGTATCCGGCGCTCGACGCGCCGCTGGGCCAGCCCGACGAATTCCACTACCTGCCGATGATGGCGATCCCGTTCGTCGTGCTGCTGCCGCTCGGGCTCCCCGACGCGGCGCGCACCTGGCTCGCGTTCGAGCTCGTGGTCGCCGCGCTGGTCGGGCTCTGGCTGATCCGGCCGCTGCCGCGCGCCGCCCAGCCGTGGGCCGCGGCCGCGTACGTGTTCTTCCTCCCGATGGTGCTCGAGGTGACGCTCGGGAACATCGATCTGCTCTCGCTGGCGCTGGCCCTCGTCGCCTGGGGAGCGCGAGCCCGGGCGAACGCCGCGATCGTTCCCTATGCCGCCGCGGTCGGCATGAAGTTCCTGCCGATCGTGCTGCTCCCGTTCTATGTCGCGGCGGGCTACGGGAAGATCGTGTGGCGGGCGCTCGTCCTGGGGTCCGCGGTCGTTCTGCTGACCGCACCGCTCGCCTCGCGTCAGCTCGAGCAGTTCGTCGCGCTGCTCCCGCGCTACATGGACACGGAGTGGGTCCGCCTGCACGCGGACCGCGAGGTTCCCGCGTGGCTGGCGACGATCGTATGGTCCGACCTCTTCGCGCTGGCGCTCGCGCTCGCGACGGTCGCGCTCGCGATCGTGTTCGGCCTGAACGCGCGGCGCGACCGGGCGCACGAGACGGAGTGGCACCACCTCGCGCTCGCGCTCTCGCCCTACCTCGCGCCGTTCGGGTTCACCTGGACGACGTTCCTCATCACGTCGCTGCCGCTCTTCTCCATGACGCTGCAGAAGGCGCTGCGCCTGCGGCCCGTGCCGCGTGCCGCGGCGATCGGCGGCCTCGTCGCGTGTTGGTTCGCGATGCAGATCGTGCAGGTGCGCGTTCTGTGGCCGCTGGTCGCGCACTTCGTCGGCGTCGTCGGTCTCGTGTGCATCGCGCTCGCCCTGACGGCGCTGGAGAGTCAGACGCTCGGGAGATCGAGTCCCGTCGTCCGTGCCACGTCGACGGCCTCGGGATAGCCCGCGTCGGCGTGGCGCATCACGCCGGTCCCCGGATCCGTCGTGAGCACGCGGCGCAGCTTCTCGCGTCCGAGCGCGCTGCCGTCGGCGACGCACACCATCCCGGCGTGGATGGAGTTGCCGATGCCGACGCCACCGCCGTGATGCACCGACACCCAGGTGGCGCCGGCGGCGGTGTTGACGAGCGCATTGAGGACCGGCCAGTCGGCGATCGCGTCGCTGCCGTCGCGCATGCCCTCCGTCTCGCGGAACGGCGAGGCGACCGAGCCCGAGTCGAGGTGGTCGCGCCCGATGACGACCGGCGCGCCGATCTCACCGCGCTCGACGAGCTCGTCGATGCGCTCGCCGAACAGCGCACGCTCCCCGTACCCGAGCCAGCACACCCGCGCCGGCAGGCCCTGGAAGGGGACGCGCTCCTCCGCGAGACGGATCCAACGCACGAGGGTCTCGTCCTCGGGGAAGAGCTCGGTCACGAGCCGGTCCGTTCGACGGATGTCCTTCGCGTCGCCGGACAGCGCGACCCAGCGGAAGGGGCCGCGCCCCTCCGCGAAGAGCGGCCGGATGTACGCGGGCACGAAGCCGGGATACGCGAACGCGTCGGCGACGCCCGCGGTCTGCGCCTCGCCGCGCAGGTTGTTGCCATAGTCGAACGCGACCGCGCCGCGCCTCTGGAGCGCGACGATCGCCTCGCAGTGCCGCGCGATCGAGGCGCGCGAGGCGCGGACGTATGCCTCGGGATCTCGGCGACGCAGCGCGGCCGCGTCGACGCCCGCGGGCACGTAGCCGTCGAGCGGATCGTGCGCGCTCGTCTGGTCCGTGACCACGTCGACGCGGACGTTCCGTCGTACCAGCTCCGGCAGCACATCGGCCGCGTTCGCGACGAGCCCGATGCTCCGCGGCGTGCCGCTCTTCCGGTACGACTCGAGCGCGAGCAGCGCGTCGTCGAGGGTCGGTGCGATCTCGTCGAGGAAACCCTGCATCAGGCGGCGTCGCGCGCGGTCCTGATCGACCTCGACGACGAGCCCGATCCCCTCGTTCATCGTGATCGCGAGCGGCTGCGCGCCGCCCATCCCACCGAGGCCCGCCGTCACGACGAGCTTGCCCTTGAGCGATCCGCCGAAGTGCTTCCGCGCCGCCGCGGCGAAGGTCTCGTACGTCCCCTGGAGGATCCCCTGCGTGCCGATGTAGATCCACGATCCCGCCGTCATCTGGCCGTACATCGTGAGACCGAGCGCCTCGAGCTCGCGGAACTTCTCCCAGGTCGCCCACCGCGGCACGATGAGGCTGTTCGCGATCAGCACCCGCGGCGCCCACTCGTGCGTGCGGAACACGCCGACGGGCTTTCCCGATTGGACGAGCAGCGTCTCGTCGCTCTTCAGGCGGCGCAGCGTCGCGAGGATGCGATCGAACGCCTGCCACGAGCGCGCCGCGCGCCCGGTGCCGCCGTAGACGATGAGCTCGTCGGGTCGCTCGGCGACGTCGGGATCGAGGTTGTTCTGGATCATCCGGAACGCCGCTTCCTGCGGCCACGCGAGGCACGAGAGGGCGGTGCCCCGTGGCGCGCGCACGCTGCGCGCGGAGACGCTCATCGGCTCATTGTCCCCCCGGCTCGCGACCGGACAGGCCGTGACGGTCGAGGAACGCCTGCACCGCCTCGTTCCACGCGGGCGCGGCCTCGCGCGGCGCCGCGTGGTGCGCGCCCGGCAGGACCACGAGCTCCGCGCCCGGGATCCACGACGCCCACTCGCGCGCGCCCTCGACGGTGCTGCGCGGCTCGCGCTCGCCGACGATGACCAGCGTCGGCACGTCGATCTTCGCGAGGTCGGCCTTGCGCGGCCGCTGGTCCCAGTGCCGCAGCACCGCGATCGCGCGTGCGCGCTCGTCCGGCGTGCGTCCGAGACCGGTGCCGGTCCGCGCCATCATCGCGCCCCACGCCGACGCGGCGAAGGCGGGATCGGTCGTGGGCGGACCCTCCGTGTCGGCGGGGCTCGATCGCGGCTGCCGCACGATCGGCGGCCGCCCGGCGAGCGCGTTCGCGATCTCCTCCTCGAGCCAGCGGCGGCCCTCGTCGTCGACGTAGGGGACGGTGTGACCGATGACGAGTGCCTGCGCGCGGCCGGGATGATCGACCGCGAACTGGGCGGTCACGACGCCGCCGAGGCTCGACCCGCCGACGATCGCCTCCGGGATCCCGAGCGCGTCGAGTAGGCCCGCGAGATCGTTCGCGAGGTCGGCCGCGCTCCACCCGCCGGGCGGGCTCGCGGACCTGCCGGTGCCGCGGCGGTCGTAGGTGAGGAAGCGGTAGCGCTGGGAGAACACCGGGGCCTGCCCGAACAGCCACGGCGTGTGGTCGTGGGCCTGGAGGACCAGCGGCGTCCCCTCGCCGAGCGATTCGTAGAACAGCTCGACCGATCCCGCCATGAGGCGCGGCATCGGCGCATCATCCCATGGGGTCGCGCGAAGGGGCCTTCGCACCGGGTCCCGAACGTCGGCGCGCACATCTCGCCCGGGGACCGGAAGCTGTAGGGAGGATCGCGTGTCGAAGAAGCAGTACGACGGCTACCGCTCGTATTCCTACCTCAAGGCGGGCGAGGACTATCAGGACATCCCTCTCGCGAAGGAGATCGGCCGCGTGCCGTCCGCGGCGGTCGAGCTCGGCGACGCGGAGGAGAAGCGGGCCCGCGCCATCCTCGACCGGCACCCGGTCGTCTCGATGCACGACCACACCTCGATCTTCCCGGAGGACATGGGCCGCGTCCTCGAGCAGCGCCGGCAGGGTCGCGACGCGACGGGGTACGCGGGCCTCGCGGCGTCGGACACCGACGTCGTCTTCGAGAACTTCATGGACGGCACCGCGACGATCACCTCGAACAAAGGGTGGAAGTGGGACGACATCCTCTTCGACCTCGGGATGCGCTTCGCCGACATCGACCACCAGGGGATGGTCTACATCGCCAGGACCTACGGCGACCTCGAGCCGGCGAAGGCCCAGGGCCGCATCGCGTTCGTGCCCTGGCTCGAGGCGGCGACGGCGATCGAGAACGAGATCGACCGCGTCGACGTCCTGTACGGGTTCGGCGTGCGCGGCATGGGCATCACCTATAGCGAGGCGAACACGCTCGGGTCGGGCCTGCGCGAGAAGAACGACTCCGGGCTCTCCGATCTCGGGCGCGCCGTCGTGAAGCGGATGAACCGTCTCGGGATGACCATCGACATCGCGCACTGCGGCGACCGGACCGGCCTCGAGGTGATCGAGGCGAGCGAGAGGCCGATCACGATCACGCACGCGGGCGCGCGCGGGCTGTGGGATTCACGCCGCATGAAGACCGACGAGACGCTCGAGAAGATGGCCGAGCGCGGCGGCGTCATCGGCATCGAGGCGGCGCCGCACACCACCCAGGTGAAGGGGCGCCCGCACGACCTCGACGCGGTGATGGCGCACCTCGAGTACTGCGTCGACCTGATCGGCCTCGACCACGTCGGCCTCGGTCCCGACACGCTCTTCGGGGATCACGTCGGCCTGCACGGCGCGTTCGCGGCCCAGCTCTCGCTCTCCGCGATCCGCGACAGCGGTCCGTCGTACACGCCGGTGACGTACGTCGACGGCATGGAGAACCCCGGCGAGGCGATGCGCAACGCGGTGCGTTGGCTCGTGAAGCACGGTTACACCGACACCGACATCGCCAAGATCGCGGGCGGGAACGCGCTGCGCGTCCTGAAGGAGACCTGGGCGCGCTAGCTCAGTCGGCGGTGCTCGAGACCCGCGGGTCGAGCGCGTCGCGCACCGCGTCGCCGAGCAGGTTCACGCAGAGCACGAGGGTCATGATGGCGATCGCCGGGAACGTCGCGAGCCACCAGGCGGTGCGCAGGTACCTGCGCGACTCCGACAGCATCAGGCCCCATTCGGCCGTCGGCGGCTGCGCGCCGAGTCCGAGGAATGACAGGGCGGCGATCGAGAGGATCGCCGTGGCGAGCCCGAACGTCCCGATCGTGATCGCCGCCCCGAGCGTCTGCGGCACGAGGTGGGTGAACATGATCCGCAGGTCCGTTGCGCCGACGCTGCGCGCCGCCTCGACGTACAGATCCTGCTTCGTGTTCAGGACTGAGCCGCGCAGGACGCGCGCGAAGCGAGGGATGCCGCCGACGCCGACGGCGATAACCACCTTCTCCAGTCGGGTCCCGAGCACCGTGATGACGACGAGCGCGAGCAGGATGCCCGGGAAGCCGAGCTGCACGTCGATGATCCGCATGAGGATACGGTCGGGCCATCCGCTGAAGTAGCCCGCAACGAGACCGACGAGTCCTCCGACCGTCGCGGAGATCGCCACGGCCACCAGCCCAACGCTGAGCGACACGCGCGCGCCGTCGATGAGCCGGAGAAGGACGTCACGGCCGAAGTTGTCGGTCCCGAGGAGATGGCCGTTCGTGCCCGGCGCCTCGAGCGAGTCGCGCAGGCTCTGCTGGTAGGGATCAATCGCGATGACCAGCGGCACGACGTACGAGACGAATGCCATGAGGCCGAGGAGCCCGGCCGACGTGAGTGCGAACCGGTCGCGCCGCAGGCGCCACCACGCTCTGCGGTACGGCCCAGCCGAGCGCGGCAGCTTCGCGAGGCGTGGCCGGTCGGCGACGACCGCCGACACGACAGGCGCGCGCACGATATCAGGAGGCCGTTCGGATCTTGGGGTTGATGAAGCCATAGGAGATATCGACCACCAGATTCGCCACAACGTAGGCGCTCGCGGTGAGCAGGATGATCCCCTGCACGAGCGGGTAGTCTTTCTGGAGGATCGCGTCGATCGCGAGCTGCCCGACGCCCTGCCGCGCGAAGATCGTCTCGACGATGATGCTGCCCGCGAGCAGCCGGCCGACCTGCAGTCCGACGATCGTCACAACGGGGATGAGCGCGTTCCGCAGGGCGTGGCGCAGGACGATGAGACGCCGCGGCAGCCCCTTCGCGCGCGCGGTGGTGATGTATTCGCGCCCGAGCACCTCCAGCAGCGACGCGCGCGTGAGCCGCGCGATGAGTCCCGTGCCCTCGTATCCGAGCACCAGAGCCGGCAGGACGAGACGGTCGAGGCTGCCAGAGCCGGTGGCGGGGAGCCACCCCAGCGTTACCGAGAACAGGAGGATGAGCAGCATCGCGAATGCGAAGCTCGGAAGCGACACGCCGGCGAGCGAGAAGATCATCACCAGCCGGTCGATCGGGCTATTGCGTCGCAGCGCCGCGACGATCCCAATCGATACCCCGAGGAGCACGCTGAGGAGAAGCGCGGCGCCGGCGAGCTCGAGCGTGCTCGGCAGTCGCTGCGCGATCAACGTAGCCACCGGTTGATGGCGAATGAACGATTCACCGAGGTCGAGCTGGAGCGCGTTCGCGAGCCAGTGCAGGTACTGCAGTGCGAGCGGATCGTCGAGCCCGAGCTGCGCGCGGATGTCGGCCACGAGCTTGGCCTGGGACTCCGGTGTGCTGATGCCGAACGAGGCCGCGCCCATCATCGCGTCGATCGGATCGCCCGGCACCAGATGAAGGATCGCGAAGACGAGGAGCGACGACAGCAGCAGCACGGGGATCGACTCGACCAGGCGGCTGGCGACGAATCTCGCCACTCAGCTGCTCCGCGACCCCGTTCGACGTGACGCGGCCGCGTCCCTTCGCCGGCGCCTCATCTCCGCTTCCTCGGGCGGACGCACGTTGCGGAACGCGCCGTAGATCAGACCGTCGTACAGGATCTTCAGGCCGCCGGCCACGAAGAAGGGGAGGCTGAGCGCCGCGGCGCTGAAGGCCATGCCGGCGATCGTCGGAGAGATCGCGCTCGCGCTCGTGCGCGCGACGTTGGTGATGCCGGCGGTGGCGGTGCGCTCGTCCGGATCGACCACGGCCATGGCGTAGGACTGGCGTGTCGGCACGTCCATCTGCGAGACGCTCATGCGCAGCAGGAGGAACGCGACCGCGAGCGACGCGGTTGGCGCGAGCGGCACGAGCATGAGCAGCACGTTCGACGGCAGATGCGTGAAGACCATCGTGTTCAGCAAGCCGAAGCGCTCGGCGAGCCACCCCGCGGCGAGCAACGACAGGCCGGAGAGGATGCCCACCCAGAAGAAGACGACCGCGAGGTCGGAGATATGCAGTCCCCAGCGCAGATAGAACCAGTACGCGACGATCGACTGCACCACCAGGCCGCCGGCGAAAGCGTCGAGCCCGAAGAGCGCGGACAGCTTCGCGACGGCGCCGGTGCTGCGGTGGATGCCGACGAAACGGCGCTCGCCCTCGACGCGCGCGAGCTCGACGCGGTCGGAGAGGGTGATGAAGATGAGGAAGTTCGCGAGGCCGATGACGGCGTAGAGCACGAAGAGCGGCCGGTACGCGTCCGCGCCGGCGAGTCCGAGCGACGCGAAGAACCCGACCGACGCGGCGAAGAGCGAGCCGAAGGCACCGGAGATGTTCGCGATGGTGTTGTAGATCGAGAAGAGCCAGGTCCGCTTCTCGTTGGGGGCGGTCTGTGGGAGGATGGCCTGCTCGACCGTCTGGAAGACGCCGACCTCGGAGCTCGTCGCACTGATCGTTCCGGTGAACGCCGCGAGGATGAGCAGGAGAAAGCTGTTCGTGAGCGCGAACGCGATCCCGCCGACGGCCATGAGCAGCGCCATCGTCGCGACGGTGCGGCGGCGCCCGAACCGGTCGGCCATGATCGACCAGAAGACCGTCATGAGCGCCGAGCCCGCGATCGCCGCGGTGAAGACGACGCCGATCTCGGTCGGCGTGAGGCCGAGCCGGTCGAGATAGAGGCCGAGCGAGGTCGCGAGGTACCCGTACGCGAACGTGCGGAGGATCCGCGTGACGAGGAGCTTCTTTCCGTCGATGCTGAGCCAGTCGAGCACGCTCCCTCCTAGTCGCGGGCGGGCGCTGCGAATCCGCTTGCGGTGAGGTACGCGCGCGTACTGTCGCGGAGTGCGGTGATCTTCGCGAGCGGCGCGGGCGTCCGGCGGATCTCCGAGAGCGGCCGCACCGGTCCGGTCACCGCCATCGGATTCACGGGTGTCTCGCCGAACATGCGCGCGAGGAGCGTCTGCACCTCGGCCTAGAGCAGAAAGTCGATGAACGCGCGCGCGGCCTCGCCGTGCTTCGCGTCCTTCACGAGCGCGACCACGTGCGCCTCACAGTGGGTCCCGAGCCCACCGGGCTCCTGGTCAAGCCAGGTCTCGCGTACTGCGTTCCCTTCCATCAGGAAGACGTGATAGTTCGACGAATTCACGACGGCGACGGCGTTGCGGTCCCGGATGAGCGCCTCGCGCAGCGCCTTGTTCGACTCGTAGGTGCGCAGGCCGTTGGCGAGGAGGCGGTCGAGGAGAGACCAGGCGTACTCGTCGCCCTTGGCCGCGCGGATGGAGCTCCACTGCGACACGGTGGTCTCCTCGCTCGTCGTCGCGATCGAGATCTTCCCGCGCAGGCGCTCGTCGGCGAGGCCTTCGAGCCCGCGCGGCCACGACGCGGGTTCGGGAAGCACGCGCGGGTTGATCATCGCGGTGCGCGGCCACGCCGTGAACGAGAGCCACGAGTAGTCCGGCGCGCGCAGCCACTCGTCGTAGCCGCGCGCGATCTCCGCCCGGTACGGCTCGAAGACGCCGGCCTCGCGCACCGCTTCGACCGCGACCTGGCTGTTGGTCACGAGAACGTCGGCGCGCGGATCCGTCCGCTCGTCGATGAGCCGCCGTTCGACGTCGAGGTGGTAGATCATTTCGACCTCCACCTTCGTATCGGTGTAGCCCTCGAAGAGACGGTAGATCGGCGTCAGATCCGGACGGTTCCGTCCCGAATAGACCCGGAGGGTGTGCTCGGGCATCAGGCGACGCTCGCTACCTGCCGCGGCTTCTCCGCGACGCCATCATAGAGGTTCCACGGCAGACGCTCGTACTCACCCGCGCAGGGGTTCCCCGCCGCGAGCCAGTACTCGCCGGCGGTCAGATCCACGATGCTCGACGCGATCGTCTGATTGATGTCAGTGCCCTGCGTCTTCGCGTCGCCATGCTTGCACACCGAGTTCGGATGTCCGAAGTGGTCGCGCAGCGCAGCACCGATGGCGGCGCGCACGGAGGCGGAGTCGCCCGCCTTCCTCGCCGCGCGCAGGCCTTGGGTGAGGCGGGGGAGCCGCCAGAGCGAATTCACCGAGAACGGGCGGTACGTCGCGGCGATCTGCTCGGGCACGAACGCGATGAAGTGGTTCGTGTGCACGAGGAGCCCGTCGGTCGGATACATCCAGCCGTGACGGTCCGGCGTCGTCTCGAGGTCGATGGCGAAGCCGTCGCGATGGGTCACGAGGAGATTCGTGCAGAGCGACTGGCGCGAGTCGAACACCGCGCGCAGCGCCGTTTGCATGTCAGCGGACTCGAGGATCTTGCGGCGGATGACCGGCTGCGGGACGCCGACGCCCTGGCCCCAGCGGGTGCCCAGCCCGTTCGCGTTCAGCGCGATGCCCGCGGAGTTCGCGCCGTGACGCCCGACCTGGCCGGCCTCGGTCTGCATGATGATCGTCGGCTTCCCCGGTTGCGTGATGCGCAGGAGGATGACCGTGCCCGCGGTCTCGCGCCGCCAATCCCAGTTCTGACCGCAGTAAGTGTGACCGTCGCCTGAGGCCTCCGGCAGCAGCGCGTAGGACGAGCAGCCCTCCTCCGCTTCGGCCGCGAACGGGTTGTGCGTCGACAGCTCGCCGCGAGCGTTCAGCGCGAGGACCTCTTCGAAGTCGACGCTCGCCCCCTCGGCGATGCCGCGCAGCTCAGCGGCGATGCCGGGGAAGTAGCTCTCGATCGGCGGCACCCACCGCGGCGCGTTCTTCGTGATCTCGTCCCACTCGAGGCCGGTGATGTGCTTGAAGGACTCCCGGTAGTAGCCGATGGATTCGCGGATCTGCGCCCGTGCAGCCTCGCCATGCTGCCGGCCGATCTCGCGACGCGTGCCGCCGATGTCGATCGTGGGGAGCGTCATCCGTTCCACTCGAGGCTCCTTTGCCGGCTTGAAGTGGCTCGCAGCATACACTACAGTCTGCGGATGTTGGTGAAGTGAACACTACTCAGAGCGAACCCACCCTGGACGAGCGCATCGCGGCCGCGCGGCCAGAGCTGTCACCGGCCGAGGAGCGCGTCGCGTCGTTCTTCGCGCAGCACCGCGAGGAGGTGGTGTTCCTCTCGGCGATGGAGATCGCGGCGCGTCTCGACACGAGCGACGCCACGGTCATCCGAGCGGCGCAGTCGCTCGGATACAGCGGCCTTCCCGATCTGAAGGCCGAGCTGCGCGACGCGCTGCGCACGCGCGCGACGCCCACGCTCCGCCTGGGCCGAAGCCTCGAGGATCTCGGCGAGGATCCCGTCGACGTGCTGGACCACGTCCTCGCGACCGAGATCCAGCTGCTCCACGACGCGAAGCAGACCCTCCGCGCGCGGGACTTCGCGCGCGCGCTCGACCTGCTCGCGGCGGCGCGACGGGTCGTGATCCAGGGCCTCGGTCCGAACGCGCCGCTCTGCGAGTACTTCGCGGCACGGCTGCGGCGCATGCGCCGGCCGGCGCTCGCGGTCGGCACGCGTGGGCAGGCGCTCGCGGACTCGTTGCTCGACATGCGCAAAGGCGACCTGGTCGTCGTGCTCGCGTACGACCGGTCGAATCCCGAGTCCGAGATCATGCTCGATCGCGCTCGCGAGCTGGGGCTGCCGTCGATCCTCATAACCGACACGCTCGGGCTCGCGCTCGCGGGTCGGTTCACCGTCGCGCTCTCGGCGCGGCGCGCCGGCGGCGGGATGTTCCATCTCTCCGCGATCACCGTGGTCCTGCTGGACGCGCTGCTCTTCGGTCTCGCGGGCCGCGACCGGGTGGGCGCGCTCGGCGCGGCGGAGGAGCTGCAGCAGCTTCGTGCTCGCATCGACGAGCGGATGGGGGTGACGCGATGAGCACGCTCATCGACGGACGGACCGCGATCTCGAGCGCGGAGGCGCGTGACCTGCGCGATCGATTCGTACCCAAGGGTCTGTCGGTCGGCACGCCGGTGGTCGTCGCCCGTGCCGCCGGCGCCGAGGTGTGGGACCCGGAAGGGAAGCGCTACCTCGACTTCGTCTCCGGCATCGGCGCGCTGAATCTCGGTCATCAGCATCCCGAAGTGCTCGCCGCCGTCCGCGAGCAGCTCGAACGCTATGGCCATGTGTCGGCACAAGCGGTCACGTACGAGCCGTACGTGCGCCTGGCGCGGGAGCTCGATCGGATCTATCCGCGAGCGTCCGGCGCGGCGCCGGGCGTCGAGCTGGCCCTGGCGACGAAGAGTGTCTTCGCGAACAGCGGCGCCGAGGCGGTCGAAAATGCCATGAAGATCGCGCGCGTCGCGACGGGACGTGAGTGGATCGTCGCGTTCCAGAACTCATTCCACGGACGCACCTACGCCGCGATGACCGCGACCGGCAAGACCAAGAGCTCACGCGTGGCGTTCATGCGCACCACGACGCCCAACATCGCGCATCTGCCGTACCCGTACGCGTACCGGCCCATCGCCGACGTCGCGGGCGACGAGCTCGCGGAGCTGTACGTGCGCCTCTTCGAGCAGGCGCTCGACACCAATCTCGCGCCCGAGCACTTGGCCGCGGTTATCGTCGAGCCGATCCAGGGCGAGGGTGGCTTCGTCGTCCCGCCGGCCCGCTTCCTGAAGCGTGTCGCCGCGATCTGCCGCCGGCACGGCATCCTGTTCATCGCCGACGAGATCCAGACCGGGATGGCCCGCACCGGGCGGATGTTCGCCATCGAGCACAGTGGCGTGACGCCTGACCTCCTCGTCACGTCGAAATCGCTCGGCGCCGGCTTTCCGATCGGCGCCGTCACGGGCCGTGCCGATCTCTTCGACGCGCTCGGACCGGGATCTCTGGGCAGCACGTTCGGCGGCCACCCGGTGGCCTGCGTCGCCGCGCTCAAGACGATCGAGATCATCGAGCGCGATGGCCTCGCCGCGCGCGCGACGGCAATCGGCGCGATGCTTCGCCGCCGCTTCGACGCGATGGCGGCGAGCCACGCGAGCATCGGCGACGTGCGCGGCGTCGGCGCCATGCAGGCGATCGAGCTCGTCCAGGACCGCGCGACGAAGAAGCCCGCGCCGCAGCTCGTGGAGGCGGCGACGAAGCGCGCATGCGAGCGCGGTCTGCTGCTGTTCCGCGCCGGCCTCTACAGCAATGTCATCCGCACGATTGTGCCGCTCACCATCAGCGACGCCCAGCTCGAGGAAGGGCTGGACATCTTGGAGGGATCGATCGATGACTGATCGGACGATGCTGTACCGCCGAGAGTTCCTGCGCCGTTCCGCCGTCGCCGCTGCGAGCATCGCGGCGCTCTCCTGCACGCCGACCGCGACTCCCGCCGTGACCGCGTCCGCGCGGTCGAAGGCGCCCGTCCGCGGCGGGACGCTGACCTGGGGACAGTGGGACAAGATCGATTCGATCGATCCGGCGCTCACGACCGGTGCCGCGGCCGGCGAGATCGCGCAGAACATCCTCGACACGCTCATCACGCTCGACGCCGAGCAGAGGCCGCATCCCGGCCTCGCGTCCAAGTGGACGGTCGAGGACGGCGGCAAGAGGTACACGTTCACGCTGCGCGACGGCGTGAAGTTCCACGATGGCGCAACGCTCACCGCAGCCGCCGTGAAGGGCTCGATCGATCGCATCCTCGAGCCGAAGCTCAAGGCCGGCGCGGTCGTGTCGCTCATCGGGCCGATCGACACGATCACGGCGCCGAACGACGCCACTGTGGTGTTCGCTTTCAAGCAGCCGTACCCGGCATTCCTGCTCCAGCTCTGGCGCTACTTCTTCGGCATCCTCTCGCCGAAGTACCTGGCCACGCTGAAGCCCGGCGACAGCGCGAAGGAGCCGGTCGGCTCCGGGCCCTTCATGTTCGCCGGGCGGTCGGCCGACGGCGTGGTCACGCTCAAGGCGTTCGCCGACTACAACTGGGGCGCCGAGACCTTCAAGAACCGCGCGGCGCCGTGGCTGGATACGGTGAAGTTCCGGGCGATCACCGAGGCTTCCACGCGTATCGCGACGCTCGAGAGCGGCGAGAACCTGCTCATCGACGAGATCCCCGAGGCCGACTACGCGCGTCTGAAGGACGACAAGCGCTTCACCTTCGTGCTCTCGCCCCGCGCGAGCCACACGCTGGGCTTTAGCATGAACGTCGCGAAGGCGCCGACCGACGACCACACGGTGCGCGAGGCCGTGAACTGGGCAGTCGACCGCAAGGCGATCGTGGACAAGGTCTTCTTCGGTGTCCACCACGTCTCCATCGGACCGCTGTCCGAAGGGGTCTGGGCGCGCGACGAGACCATCGAGAAGACGTTCACCTTCGACCCGGCGAAGGCGAAGGCGCTCCTCGAGGGAGCGGGCTGGAAGCTTCCGGCGCGCGGGCCGATCCGCCAGAAGAACGGCCAGAACCTCGAGATCCTGCTCGCGACCTTCCGCAGCCCGTGGACCGAGATCGCGCAGGCGATGCAGGCGCAGCTCCGCGACGTCGGCATCGATCTCAAGGTCCAGGTCATGGAGCGCGGGCCGTACCTCGAGTACGTTCGCGGCTACAAGCACAACATGGCCGCGACCTCGTCCACCGCGATCGACCCGGATGGCGTGTTGCGCGTCAGCTACCACTCCGCGAACCGGGTAACTGGCAGCAACTTCAGCAACGTGAACGACCCGGCGCTCGACGCGCTCCTCGTGAAGGGCCAGTCGCAGGAGTTGAACACGCCCGAGCGGCGCCAGACGTACATCGATGCGCAGAAGAGGATCATGGAGATCCTCCCGTTCGTCGGCGTGATGAGCCAGATCCGAGTCGAAGCTATGTCGACGAAGGTCCATGGCTTCAAGCCCGGTCCGGACGGGCTGACCGGTCTTCCGCTCAACGACACGTGGTTGGAGGCGTAGGGATGGACCTCGGGACCCTCGCGATCGCCGCGACGCCGGCATTCATCGCGAGCGCGGTCGAGTTCGTCGAGGCGACGACGATCGTGCTCGCGGTCGGACTCACGCGCGGATGGCGCGCGCCCCTCGCCGGCACGGCGCTCGCCGCGCTCACGCTCGCGGTCATCGTCGCGACGCTCGGCGTCGCGCTCGTCACGGTCGTGCCGGAGCGCTTCCTGCTCGGGCTCGTCGGAACGCTGCTCCTGCTCTTCGGTCTCCGCTGGCTGCGCAAGGCCGTCCTGCGCTTCGCGGGCATCGTCGCGCTGCATAACGAGGAGGAGATCTACCGCCGCGAGGTGGCCGAGCTCCGCGCGCAGGGCCTGCGCAGGACGGAGTGGGACTGGGTCGGGACCGTCGTGGCGTACAAGGCGGTCCTCCTCGAGGGCACCGAGGTCGCCTTCATCGTCATCGCCTTCGGCGCCGCGGGCATCGGCGCGATGAACGCCGCGATCGCCGGCGCCATCGCGGCCGGCATCGTCGTCATCGCGCTCGCCGCGGCGCTGCGCCACCCGCTCACCGCGGTGCCCGAGAACTGGATGAAGTTCGTCGTCGGCGCGATGCTCACGACCTTCGGCGTCTTCTGGTTCGGCGAGGGCGTCGGCGCGAAGTGGCCCGGAGACGCGGCGGCGATCCCGCTCATCCTCGGCGGCCTGCTCCTGGCGAGCTGGCTCGCGGTGCGGATGCTGCGGGGGCTGCTCCCCGACGGCGCGCTCGTGGAGGCAAGGAATGTCTAGCGTCGCCCGCACGATCTGGGACAACACCTACGGGCTGCTCGTCGACGACGGGCAGCTCGCCCTCGGCGCGGTCGCGGCGCTCGCGATCACCTGGCTCATAGCCCAGATCGGCGATGCGTTGCTCCGCGAGAACGCCGGCTGGCTCCTCTACGCGATGGTCCTCGTGCTCGTCGTCGCGAACCTCTACCGCGCGGGACGGAACGCGCGCCGGAGGCGGTCGCGGTCGCGGAGCTAGCCGACCTCATCTTCCGTGGCGGCCGCATCTGGACGGTCGACCCGGCGCGACCGGACGCAGAGGCGCTCGCCACGCGGGGCGACCGTATCGTCGCGGTCGGGACCGAGCGCGAGGCGATGGCGTGGCGGGGAGCGGCGACGACGGTCATCGACCTTCACGGCCGGCTGCTGCTCCCGGGCTTCATCGACGCGCACACGCATTTCGGGAACGCCGCGGCGTGGCTCTTCCAGATTGGGCTCTACGACGCGCGCGACGAGCGCGCGGTCCTCGGGGCCGTCGCCTCGGCCGCGCGTCGCGTGCCGATCGGCCTCTGGATCACCGGCCGCGACATCGGCGCCGCCGCCGCGTGGGACGCCGACGCGCGCGGAGTACCGCGTCCCGCGGCGCCGGGCATCGATCGGCGCGCGCTCGACGCGGTCACGACCGAGCATCCCGTGTTGCTGCGCAGGATCGACGGTGCGTACGTGGCGAACAGCCTCGCGCTGGCGCGAGCCCGCCTCGACGCCAACGTGCCGGACCCGCGCGGCGGCCGCATGGAGCGTGACGCCCGCGGAGAGCTGAACGGCGTCCTGCACGGCCGCGCGGGGGAGCGGGTGCAGGAGCTCGTGCCCCCCTTCACCCGCGAGACGGCGCTGGTCGGCGCTCGCGTCGCGCTCCAGGAGCTCGCGCGCGCGGGTATCACCTCGATCCACGACGTCGCCCGCGTCGATGCCCTCTCGCAGCGCCGGATCTTCCATACCGACGTCGAGCGGAGCAGCACGGATCTCGAGCTCTTCCGCGAGCTGCAGCGCCGCGGCGAGCTGACGGTGCGCGTCTACGCGTTCCTGTCGCTTCCGCTGTGGCGCGAGGTCGCGGACGCGGGCTTCACGCCGCGTACCGACGACGGCCTCATCCGCATCGGTGCGCTCAAGGCCTTCATCGACGGGTTCCTCATGGAGACGCCCTTCGCGGACACGCCTCGCTACGCCGGCGACCTGACCTTCCGCGTCGTCGACGAGGCCACGATGGCGGCGCACATCGCCGGCGCGGACGCGGCGGGGTTCGATCCGGTCATCCACACCATCGGCGACAAGGCGCACCGTCTGCTGCTCGACTGGTACGAGGCGGCGATCCGCGCAAACGGGCCGCGCGAACGCCGGTTCCGCGTCGTCCACGCGTGGTACCCGAGCGCGCGCGACATCGAGCGCATCGGACGGATGGGACTCATCGTCGACATCACGCCGCAGCATCTGGTGAACGACATCCGGTCCGTCGAGCGCCACCTCGGCCCGGAGCGCGCCCGCATCGCGCATCCGTGGCGCTCGCTGAAGGACGCCGGCGCGCGGCTCGACATCGTCTCGGACTGGCCGGGGAGCTTCAACGAGCAGCGCGCGACGCCGCTCGCGCCGCTCGAGAACATCGCGCTCGCGATGACGCGCGCCGTACCTGACGGCGGCCATGAATGCTGGCACCCCGAGCAGGCGCTCACGGCCGAGGAGGCGATCGCCGCCTACACGAGCGGGCCCGCGTACGCGTCGCATGAGGAGGACCGCAAGGGGACGCTCACCGTGGGCAAGCTCGCCGATCTCGTCGTCGTGTCGCGCGACATCCTGCGCGCCTCGCCCGATAACATCCGGCGGTCGCGTGTCGACCTGACGATCGTCGGCGGTCGCGTCGTGCACCGCGCGGACGGGACGGGGCCCTAGGCGCGGACGGGGATCGCGTGGAGGACGCGTCGGGCGCCCACCAGCGCGAGGATGCCGGCCACCAGCCAGGCGACGCCGGCGAGCCAGGGGTACGCGAGATCGGTACCCGACAGGATCCCATGGAGGAACGCCGCCGCGAACGCGACGTACGACACGCGATGGAAGACGAGCCATTCGCTACGCGAGAGGTGGTCCCTCGACCATGCCGCGATCGTCACGACGACGAGGAGCTGCACGCTGATCGTGCCGAGGCCGATCGCGAAGGCGCCGTAGCTCATCGCGAACGGGATCACGAGATCGACGAGGCTGACCTTCGCGTACGGGTCGAGAAGGAGCGCGAGCACGTGGCCTATCCCGAGCGGCAGCCACAGTCCCGTCGTGTATTCGTGGAGCTCGCTCACCGCGCGGTTTGTGGAGAGCCACGCCAGCGACCGCGGTCGCAGCGCCATGCCCGTGAGCAACGAGATCGAGAGCGCGAGGAGCGATGCGACACCCGTCGCACGGGCGACGATCCAGAGCGTTTGGTCGCTGAGCGGCAGGGTCAGCATCAGGAGGAGCGCGATCGCGTGCGCGGCGGAGCGCTCGTCGTGGGGATGCCCGCGCCGATCGTCGTCCGTCGCGTAGCGGTCGTGGGAGAGGGTGTCGGCGTCGCGATCGAGACGCTCGTCGTCGGCCGGAGCGGCGCGGACGCGTTTCGCGGATGCGTCGCCGCGAACGCGGAGACGCCGGTGAAGCTCGAGACCGTCACGAGCGTGGCGAGCCCGCGCAGCGCGACCGACGAGGTGATCAGCGGACGTGACGTCTTCCGCTGTTCCGTTCGTCCCTGCATGCGCCTAGTCCAGCAGGCCGGTGTGGCCCGCGCATGAAAGGTCCCTAAGACCTTGCGAGACGAAGACGGAAGAACGCGCCGCCGCCGGCCGGCCGTTCGAGCGTGACGCGACCGCCGTGCGTATCGGCCACGTCCTTGACGATCGCCAGGCCGAGGCCCGACCCGGGGAGCGAGCGCGCCGTCGGCGCGCGCCAGAAGCGATCGAAGACGTGCGCCTCGTCCTCCGGCGCGATGCCGGGACCGTGATCGCGGACCGTGACCTCGGCCCCGCGGACGGTGACCTCGACCAGGCCGCCCGCCGGGCTCCACTTGCCGGCGTTGTCGAGCAGGTTCGTGACGGCGCGGAGGATGCGCGAGCGCACCCCGCGCACCGTGCTTGGCGCGCTGGAGAGCTCGAATCGCACCTGCGGGTAGCGCAGGCGCATCTCGGCGATCGCGTCGCCCACGAGCTCGTCGAGACGTACGTCCTCGACGACGAGCTGCGTCTTCTCGTCGCGCGCGAGATCGATGAGATCGGAGACGAGCGTCGTAAGGCGCTCCATCTGCCCGACGACGTCTTCGAACACTTGCTGCCGCTCCACGGGATCGGACGGATGGCCGCGGGAGAGGAGCTCGAGGTTCGTCCGGATGCTCGTGAGCGGCGTGCGCAGCTCGTGCGACGCGTCGGCCACGAGCTGGCGCTGCGAGCGGAGCGAGGCCTCGAGCTCGCCGAGCATCACGTTGAAGCTGGCCGCGAGACGGCCGAGCTCGTCATCGGAGCTCGTCGAGACCCGGGCCGATAGGTCGCGCGTGCGCGCGACCTGCTCGACGATGTTCGTGAGCCGGCGCACCGGTGTCAGCGCGGTGCGGGCCACGAGCGTACCGAGCGCTCCCGCGAGCAGGACGCCCCCCAGCGCCACGAGGCCCAAGCGCACGCGCGTCTCGGCGAGCGCGCTCTCGATCGGATCGAGCGGGCCCCAGACCTCGACGGCGGTGCCGCGCTGCGCGCCCGGCGCGACGTAGATGCGCAGGTGCTTGTCCTCGATCTCCGTATCGAAGAAATACGCCGGCCTCGCTCCGCTCGCGACGGCGACGACGTCCGGCGTGACGAGCGCCACGACGGGCTCGCGGTCCGCGCGGCCGACGGTCCCGGTGTTGCTGTTCACGATCTGTGCGGCCACGTCGCCGCGTCCGGTGAGGCTGCCGACCGGACCGCCCGGGAAGAACGGCCGGCCCTGCCCGCCGCGCGGATCGCGGACACCGTTCGCCGCGTCGACGAGCGTGTTGTCGAACTGCGTGAGCAGCTGCGTCTGCACGACCACGTACATGAGCAGCGCCGCGCCGATGGCGGCGACGGCCACGGCGCCGGCGGTGAGCAGCGCGACGCGGAGGGAGAAGGTCACGGCGCGTCCCGCAGGACGTAGCCGACGCCGCGGACCGTGTGGATGAGGCGCTTCTCGCCGTTCGCCTCGAGCTTCCGGCGGAGGTACCCGATGTACACGTCGAGCGAGTTGGACTCCGGCCCGAAGTCGTATCCCCAGACCTTCTCGAAGATGACGTCGCGCGAGAGCACGCGGCGCGGGTTCGACAGCAGCAGCTCGAGCAACAGGAATTCGGTCCGGGAGAGCGGGATCTCCCGCGCGCCCCTGCGCGCGGTCATCGCGTCGCGGTCGAGCTCGACATCCTCGAACGTGAGGGTGCCGCGCGCCTGGCCAGCGGACGGCGTCCGTCGTTCGAGCGCGCGGAGCCGCGCGAGGAGCTCGTCGAGCGCGAAGGGCTTCACCACGTAGTCGTCGGCGCCCGCGTCCAGACCCTCGACGCGCTCGCTCACCGCGGCGCGCGCCGTCAGCATGAGGATCGGCACGGCGTTCCCTTTGGCGCGCAGCCTCCGGCAGACCTCGAGGCCGTCGAGGCCGGGAAGGCCGCGGTCGAGGACGATCGCGTCGTAGGGGTTGGCTGTCGCCCTGTCGAGCGCCTTGTCACCAGCGGTCGCCAACTCCACCTCGTGGCCCGCGCTCCGCAGCGCGCGCTCGACCGCGCCCCGTACAGAAGGATCGTCCTCCACCAGGAGGACGTGCATGGTCCCGAGTCTAGGCAGGGCCGCTAAGAGAGGAGTAAGAGCGCGCCGCGCCGGTCCATTTCTTAGGGCCAACTCATGCTTCGCCCTTCCGCGAGTGGTGTGCTTGGGTCGGCGCGAACCACCACGAAAGGAACATCCGAATGAAGCATCTCGATAAGGCCCTCATCGGGGCGGGTGCTGCCCTCCTCCTCTCCGGCGGGGTGGCCGCCGCGGCGCTCGGACCGAGCAACGTCGGAAGCGCCGTCCTCTCCTCGCTGCCCGGCGGCATCACCCTCAACGTCGCCGAGCACGGTCCCTTCGGCGGACCGAGCGTCTTCGCCACCGCGGCGACGTACATCGGCATCACCGAGGACGCGCTCCGCACGGAGCTGCGGTCAGGGAAGAGCCTCGCCGACGTCGCGGTCGCGCACGGCAAGACGCGCGACGGCCTCATCGCCGCGCTCGTCCAGGCGTCGACGACCGAGATCACGACGCTGGTGGACACAAAGGACCCGTTCCCGGCGCCGCCGGCCGGTGGCCGCGGCGACCTGCGCTTCTTCGGCGGCAACGAGCTTGCGACCGCGGCGACCTACCTCGGGACGACCGACGCCGACATCCGCACGAAGCTGCGGGCGGGCGAGACGCTCGCGCAGATCGCGAACGCGACGGCCGGCAAGAGCCGTGACGGCCTCATCGCGGCCCTGGTGACCGCCGCGACCGCGAAGATCGACCAGGCGCAGAAGGACGGGAAGATCACCGCGGACCAGGCCACGCAGGCCAAGGCGAACCTCACCACGCGCATCACGCAGCTCGTCGATAACACGCGTCCGATGGGTCCTGGCTTCGGCCCGGGTCCACGGGGACGCCGCTAGACACAGAGAGCCTCCCTCTCCACCCTCCTGCGTCGCGGGCCGCGCTCCTCCGTCGCGAGGAGCGCGGCCACGACCGCGCCCCTGGTGCTGTACGACGTGCACCAGGACGTCGACCGCGAGCTCGCCGAGCGTTACGAATGGAAGGTGGCCGAGCCCGCGCGCGGAGACAGGGTGGTAAGCGGCGATCTCGCGCGGCGGCTCCTGGCCACGATGTGGCTCTGCCGCGCATTCGAGGAGAAGGTCTCGGAGCTGATCGCGTCCGGCGCGATCTCCGGCCTCGTGCATCTGGCCATCGGCCAGGAGGGTACCGCGGCGGCGATCTGCGAACAGCTCGACGACGGCGACCTCGTCTTCTCCGGCCATCGCGCGCACGGCCACGCGCTCGCGAAGGGCGCCGATCCGTCGCGTGTCCTCGCCGAGATCGCGGGCCGGGCGACCGGTCTCTGCGGCGGCAAGGGCGGCTCGATGCACCTCGTCGACGTCGCGCACGGATTCCTCGGCGCGACCGGTGTCGTGGGCGGCAACGTCCCGAACGCGCTGGGCGTGGCCCTCGCACAGAAGCAGCGCGCGACGGGACGCGTCACCGTCGTGTTCTTCGGCGACGGCGCGGCGCAGGCCGGTCACTTCCTCGAATCGCTGAACCTTGCGTCGCTCTGGGAGCTGCCGGTCGTGCTCGTGTGCGAGAACAACGGCTATGCCGAGTTCACGCCGCGCTCGGCGCACACGAACGTCGAACGCGTCGCGACGCTCGCGAAGACGTACGGCATCGCGACCGCGACGGTCGAGGGGAACGACGCGCTCGCCGTCCACACCGCGGCCGCGCCCTTCATCGCCCGCGCGCGGGAGGGCAAGGGCCCCGCCCTCCTCGAATGCCTCACCTATCGCATGCGCGGGCACTACGAAGGAGACGCGGTGAAGTACCGCGAGTCGGCCGAGCTCGACGCGTGGAGGGCGAAGGACCCGCTGCGGATCCTCGAGAACCGCGCGGTCGCCAAGGACTGGTTCGACGACGGTGCCGCGCGCGCGATCGAGACGGCGGCGCGCGCGCTCGTGGACAAGGCCGCCGCGTTCGCGCTCGCGAGCCCGTGGCCCGACGCGAGCGCGCTCGCGCAGGACGTCCGATGAGCGAGATGACCGCGATCCGCGCGATCAATCAGGCGCTGCGGGACGAGATGGCGCGCGACGAGCGTGTGATGGTCATCGGCGAGGATGTCGCCGAGGGCGGACCGTACGGCGCGACCCGCGACCTGGTCGACGCGTTCGGTCGCGATCGCGTGCGCGACACGCCGATCAGCGAGGGCACCGTCATGGGAGTGGCGATCGGCCTCGCGCTCGCGGGGTTCCGTCCCGTCGTCGAGATCATGTTCATCGACTTCGTCACGCTGGCGCTCGATCAGCTCGCCAACCAGGGCGCGAAGGCCCGCTACATGTCGGGCGGCCAGCTGCGCGTGCCGCTCGTCGTGCGGACGCAGGGTGGGGCGGGCGTCCGCTCGGGCGCGCAACACTCGCAGAGCCTCGAAGCGTGGCTCGCGCATATCCCGGGCCTCGCCGTGGCGATGCCGGCCACCGCCGCCGACGCCGCGGGCCTCCTGCTCTCCGCGATCCGCGACGACGATCCGGTCGTCCTCGTCGAGAACAAGGCGATCTACTACCGGCGCGAGGACGTACCCGTGCCGTTCGCGGCGGTGCCGCTCGGCGCGGCGGCCACGCGCCGCCCAGGCCGCGACGTGACGGTCATCGCGACGTCGCGTCTCGTGGCCGAGGCGCTCGCCGCCGCCGACGACCTCGCGAGCGAGGGCATCGAGGTGGAGGTCGTCGATCCACGCACGATCCAGCCGCTCGACACGGACGCGATCCTCTCGTCCGTCTCCCGCACCGGCCGCTGCGTGGTCGCGCACGAGGCGGTCCGTTCATTCGGCGTCGGCGCGGAGATCACGGCGGTCGTACAGGAGGGGGCGCTCGATCGGCTGCAGGCGCCCGTCCTTCGCGTCGGCGCTCCGTTCACGCCGGTGCCGACGAGCCCGCCGCTCGAGGACGCTTACCTCGTCGGCCGAGCGGAGATCGCCGATGCCGTGCGCGAGGCGATGCGCTGGTGAGCGAGGCGGCGGAAGCATCCGCGCTCGTGGTGATCGAGCATCCCCGTCGCTTCCATGAAGGATTCGACGATCGTCGGGCCGACGAAGCGGAAGCCGCGGGCGCGTAGGTCCGCCGACAGCTTCGCCGGATCGTCGAAGCGCCGGACGTACGCGTCGAACGTTCCGGCCTCGCGCTGCACCGCCAGGAACGCCTTCGCGTTCCCGATCGCCGCCTCGATCTTCGCGCGGTTGCGCACGATGCCGGCGTCGCGCATCAGACGCGCGACCTCGCGCGCGCCGTACCGCGCGACCTTCTTCGGGTCGAAGCGATCGAACGCCTTCCGGTAGGCGTCGCGCTTGCGGAGGATCGTCTCCCACGACAGCCCCGCCTGCGCTCCCTCGAGCACGAGGAACTCGAAGAGCCCGCGCTCGTCGTGCAGCGGCGTCCCCCACTCGGTGTCGTGATAGGAGAGCAGGGGTTCCCGGGTCGCCCAACCGCAGCGGCGCGGGTGCGCTCCGGCGGCGCTCACGCACCGCCCCAGGAGCGCAGCAGCGGCGGCAGCTCCGAGAGGCGATCGACGATCGCGTCCGGTTCCACCGGCGAGGTGGGGAAGCCGTACGCGTTCCGGCGCCAGATGCCGCGCATGCCGACGGCCTTCGCGCCGGACACGTCGTCGATCTGACGGTCACCGATCATCACCGCGGTCGCGGGCTCGACGCCGAGGCGCCGGGCGATCTCTGCGAAGACCGACGGATGCGGCTTGCTGTGCTGGAGGTCCGAGGTGTACACGACCTCGTCGAGCAGATCCGCGAGTCCGTGCGCGGCAAGGTCCGCGTTGTGCCACTCGGCGGCCCACCAGGTATTCGAGAGGAGACCGAGTCGATAGCCGTGCTCGCGCAGCAGCACGAGCGTGTCGCGCGAATCGGGGAACACCGCGGACCAGCCGGCCACGGCCGTCGCGTATCCGTCCATGGCCGCGAGGAGCACGTCCTCCTCGACGGAGAGGCCGAGGCGGCGCAGGCCGTCCGACACCAGACCGGTGGGTGGTCCGCTCCACTGCTCGTGGTCCACACGCACCCAGTGCGCCTTTTCGGCCGCGCGCATGGCCGCCACGAAGGCTTCGCGCGGCGGCCACCGGGGATGGGGCCCGCGCGGAGCGAGCGAGGTGCGCGTCCCATCGCCGCCGGCGCGCAGCAGGGCGTCGTACGCGGACGACCATTTCGCCGCCGCGCCGTCCTCCCAATCGGGCCAATGCACGAGCGTGCCTCCGAGATCGAAGACGACCGCGCGGGGAGCGGTCACTGCAGCTCGGGGAGGCGGACGCGCACGGCCGCGACGAGGAGCTCGTGCGCGATGACATCCGAGATCGTCGCGATGTCGCCGGACAGCACGCGATCGTGCGCGAGCGTGGCGACGTGCTCGCGGATGACGCGGCGCGCCTCCTCGGCGCCCGGTGCGACGCGCGCGCCCAGGATGTCGAGGCCCTGTGCGGCGACGAGCGCCTCGATCGCGAGGACATCGCGGCTGTTCCGCACGACCGCGGCGAGCTTGTGCGCCGCGTGCGTGCCCATGCTCACGTGGTCCTCCATCCCCGCGGACGTCGGCAGCGATTCCACCGAGGCGGGGAACGAGCGAAGCCTGTTCTCGGTGACGAGAGCCGCAGCCGTGTATTGCGCGACCATGAACCCCGAGTCCGTCCCCGGATCGGTCGCGAGGAACGGCGGCAGCCCGCTGGTGTGTCCGTTCGTCAGGCGATCGATGCGCGCCTCGCTGATGTCGGCGAGCTCCGCCACCGCGATCGTCGCGGTGTCGAGCGCGATCGCGACCGGTTGGCCGTGGAAGTTGCCGCCGCTCACGACACGCCGCTCCTCGACGAAGACGAGCGGGTTGTCGGTCACCGCGTTGATCTCGACCTCGAGCACGCGCCGCACGTACGCGAGCGCGTCGCGCGACGCGCCGTGCACCTGCGGGATGCAGCGGATCGAGTACGGGTCCTGGACGCGCGGATCTCCCGTCTTGTGCGACTGGACGTTGGGGCTCCCGGTCATGAGCGCGCGCATGTTCGCGCCGACGATCGCCTGGCCGGGATGTGGGCGCGCGGCGATGAGCGCTTCGTCCCACGCGGCGTCCGTCGCGCGCAGCGCCTCGGCGGAGAGCGCGCCGATGACGTCGGCCGTCGTCGCGAGCACCTCCGCGTCGTGGAGCGCGAGGCAGCCGATCGCGGTCATGACCTGCGTGCCATTGATGAGTGCGACGCCCTCCTTTGGCGCGAGCTCGATGGGCTTGAGCCCCGCTCGCCGGAGCGCCTCCCCGCCCGGCATGCGCTGTCCGCCGACGAACGCCTCGCCCTCGCCGATCAGCACGAGCGCGGCATGCGCGAGCGGCGCGAGATCGCCGGACGCGCCGACGCTCCCGTGCTCCGGGATGACCGGATGCACGCCGCCGTCGAGCATCGCGAGCAGGAGCTCGATGACCTCGACCCGGACGCCGGAACGGCCGGCGGCCAGCGTGTTCGCGCGCAGCAAGAGGATCGCGCGCGTCACGTCCTCGGGAAGGGGCGCGCCGACGCCGGCCGAATGGCTGCGCACGAGATTCCGCTGCAGCGCCCGCAGCTCCGGCGTCGCGATGCGCACGGTCGCGAGGTCGCCGAAGCCGGTGTTCACGCCGTAGATCGGCGCGTCGCCGGCGGCGAGCTCCGCGACGAGCTTCGCCGCGTCGGCGACCCGGCGTTCGGCGGCGCGGTCGAGCGCGACGGGCGTGCGCCCGCGCGCGACCGAGATCACGTCGGCGATCGTGAGGTCGTGGCCGGTGAGCCGCAGCGTGGTCACCTGTTCGCGCTCGTCTCCGCTCGTCGCTCGCCGTTCATCTCTCGGTCTCCTTCAGGTTCGCGCGATACCAGGCCGAGAGCTCCACGTAATGCGCCGCCGCGCCGACGGTCCAGCGCGCGTCCTCATCCTGGACCGCGCGCACGACGCGGGCGGGGACGCCGAGCACGAGCGATCGCTCCGGCGCGTCGAAGCCCTCGGGCAGCACGGCGCCCGCGCCGACGATGGTTCCCGAGCCGACGTGGTTGCGCCCCACGAGGACCGCCGCCTGGCCGATGAGGACGTTCCGCTCGACGATCGCCGAATGCACGAGCGCCATGTGGCCGATGGTCACGTCCGGGCCGATGATCGTCGGCTCGTTCACGTCGGTGTGGATCGTGGAGTTGTCCTGCACGTTCGATCGCTCGCCGATCTCGATCCGATCCATGTCGCCTCGGAGCACGGTGCCGAACCACACGGATGCGCCAGACTGCACAACCACGTCGCCGATCAGCACCGCGGTCGGCGCGACGAACGCGTCGGCGGCGACGCGTGGACGCTTTCCGCGATAGGCGTAGACAGGCATCGCCCGTAGAGTATTTGGGATGGACGCGCCGACAGGGCGGTGCCGGCTGTGAGAACGCGCGACCTTCGGGTCGAGGGCTACCGCGCGCTCATCCCGCCGGCGGTGCTGCTCGACGAGCTTCCGCTGTCGGAGGAGGGCTCGCGCGCCATCGCCGGATGGCGTGAGGAGATCCGGCGCGTGCTCGCGCGCGAGGACGACCGGCTCGTCGCCGTCGTCGGCCCCTGCTCCGTGCACGACGTCGGCGCCGCGGAGGAGTACGCGCGGCGGCTGCACGCGCTCGCGGGCTCCCTCGCCGGTGAGCTCCGGATCGTCATGCGGGTGTACTTCGAGAAGCCGCGCACGACGGTCGGCTGGAAGGGGCTCATCAACGACCCGCGGCTCGACGGCTCGTTCCGCATCAACGAGGGGCTCCGGCTCGCGCGCCGCCTCCTCCTGGACCTCGTCGCGCTCGGATTGCCGGCGGGATGCGAGTTCCTCGACCCGATCTCACCCCAGTACACCTCGGATCTCGTCTCCTGGGGCGCGATCGGCGCCCGGACCACGGAGAGCCAGGTGCACCGTGAGCTCGCGTCGGGCATGTCCATGCCCATCGGGTTCAAGAACGGCACCGGCGGCACGGTCCAAATCGCGATCGACGCGCTGCGCGCGGCGGCGTATCCGCACCGGTTCCTCGGCGTCACCGAGCAGGGACTGGCCGCGATCGTGAGCACGCGCGGCAATCCCGATTGCCACGTCATCCTGCGCGGAGGCGCGCGGGGCCCGAACTACGACGCGGCGAGCATCCGGAGCGCGCTCGACCAGATCACGGCCTCAGGCCTTCCCGAGCGCGTGATGGTCGACGCGAGCCACGGCAACAGCGAGCGCGACCATCGTCGCCAGCCGCACGTGGCGCGCGAGCTCGCGGCGCAGATCGAAGCCGGCGAGCGCGGCATCGTCGGCGTGATGCTCGAGAGCTTCCTCGTCGAGGGCCGCCAAGACCTGGGCGATCCCGCCGCGCTGACCTACGGACAGAGCGTGACGGATGCGTGCATCGGATGGGACGAGACGGAGGTGATCCTCGGCGAGCTCGCGCGCGCGGTGCGCGCGCGCCGCGCGAAGGGTCGGGCCCGGGCCGATCGAGTGGTGTCGACGAGCCGGTAGCCGAAGCCGCGCGCGGTCTCGATCCGGACCTCGGTCACCTCGGCCACCTTGGCGTCCTCGAGCTTCTTGCGCAGCCGTCCGACGTGCACGTCCACCAGTCGCGTGTCGGAGCCCGGCTCGCAGCCCCACACACGCCGGTCAGGAGACCGTCCCGCGTGAACACGCGCGTCGGGTAGCCCAACGACACGGTCCGGCGGATCCTTGCGCGCCGAGATGCACAGGTAGCCCTCTTCGGCGAGGACGTCGGACACGAGATCGGCGATGTCGGGCTCGTCCTCGACGATCATCACCGTGATGCCGTGACGGCCCCTCATCCCGGACCGGACGCGCGAACGACTACGAGGCCAGCGCCGTATTGACCGCCGCCAGGCGCTCGCGGATCCACCCTCCCTCCGCGCCGACCTCCTCCGGCCACGGCGCGAAGAAACGCTCGTCGGTCACATCTTCCACGCGTTGCCGCACCTCGGCACCGCGTGGCGTCACCGCCAGGGCGCCTTCGCGGACGAGACCATCGCGCCGCAGCCGGGCGACGGCCGCTCGGATGTCGTCCGGCCGCTGCGGGAGCTTCGCGGCGAGCTCGTCCTCGTTCGCGACCCCGCGCCACACGTGCGTCAGTACGTCGAACGTCGGACCGTCGAATCCTCCCTCGCGCCACGACGACATGTGACAGTCGTCGCGGGCCTGCCAGAGACCGAAGATCGCGTTCTCGAGCGCGACCATCGGGATGCGCGCGTCCCCACAGGCCCGCGCGGTGCGCGAGATGTGATCGTGCGGGACGCCGGACGCCTCGATCGCCGCAAGCGCGCGCGCGAGCAGTCCGGCGAGGCGGACGAGCTCGACGTTCGGGATCGGCTCCAACGTCGCGAGATACGCGTCCGCCTCGCGCCGTACGCGGGCGGCGAGCTCGCGTCCGTTCGGCGTGGCGCGCCAGCGTCCTCCGACCTCGTCCGTGAGGCCCGCGCCCCGCGCCGCCGCGGCTGCCGCGGTCCAATCGTCGAAGACCGTGGAGTAGGGGTTGAACAGGTCCTCGAGCCGCGCGCCCTCGTCGGGCTGCAGCGCCACGCCGGCCACGACGAAGGAGAACGCCGGCCGATCGATGCCGAGCTCCTCCATCACGCGCAGCGGGAACGTGAACCGGACGCGCCGGTGCCGGAGGAATTCCGGGAGGAGCGGGACGATCTCGAGCGGATATGGCGGCCTGATGCGGGCATTGTGCCCGCGTTCGCCTACGTCGCGCGCGCCTGCTCGCGCGCCGCGTCCTTCACGCAGTACGGCGTGTCCGGGACCGCCTCGAGTCGCTCGTCGGGGATGGGCTTCCCGCACACGGTGCAGATCCCGTACGTCCCAGCGTCGAGGCGCGCGAGCGCGTCGTCGATCTGGCCCAGGCGTGCTTCGAACATCACCTCGCGCGCGGCGTCGAGCTCGCGGTCGGCGGTCTCCGTCGCCACGTCCGCGGGATGCTGGTCCACGAGCGAGATGTCGCCGCCGCTCTCGCGCTGAGAGTCGACCAAGCGTTTCTTTATCGCCTCGACCGTCCCTTCGAACTCCTCGCGCATCTTCAGCAGGCGCTCGCGTGCCTCGGTCCGTTCCACGTGCGTCTCCTCACGCGCAGAATGATCGGATGCGACCAGAAGACCTCAGCAAGGACCGGGCCGCGTACCACCTCCTCGACGTCCGCGAGGACGACGAATGGCAGGCGGGCCACATCGACGGCGCCCAGCACATCCCGCTCGGCCAGCTCGGCGACCGGCTCGCGGAGCTGCCGACCGGGCGGAGCGTCGTGGCGGTGTGCCGTAGTGGATCGCGCAGCGCCGCGGCAGTGCGCGGCCTGCGCCAGCTCGGATACACCGCCGAGAACCTCGATGGCGGCGTCACGGCGTGGTCGCGTGCCGGCCTGCCCCTCGTGGACGCGGCGGGCCGGCCCGGCCGCGTCATCTAGGCCGTGGGGCCCACGTTCCTGCTAGACAGCGCGCGCTTGGATCCGGATCTCATGGGGGTCCCATCCTTTCACCTTGAGCAGGCTCGGTCGATGCGCGTAGAAGATCGCGGCGGGGATGCGG